>OGRU01000104.1_pt1 | contig 78368 bp, 70 predicted proteins | sample 1553541 | NCBI WGS metagenome assembly OGRU01 (sample SAMEA2580068, study PRJEB22360) | human gut metagenome | biome: human gut; feature: human-associated habitat; material: faeces | place: Denmark | collected 2008/2010
CCGAACGGCACGTACGGTGGTGTGAGAGGTCGGTAAATACGAAAGTAGGAGATAAATACCTATGATTAGTATTTACCTCCTACTTGATTATATAGTTTTGTCCAAATCAGTGTCTTTGCCAGAGTGTCTCTTATTTTTGGGGGAAGAGGTCTGGACATGTATGCGGTTTACGTTTCTTTTTCCTCAAGCTCTTTCTGCAGGCGGATAATCTCGTCGCGATATTGCGCTGCCTGCATGAAGTCGAGGTCCTTGGCAGCTTGTTTCATGAGAGCTGTCGTGTTGGCAATACTCTTCTGCAGTTCCTCTTTGCTCATGCTGCGCACGATAGGATCGGCTGCGAAGGAGGCTCCCTCTGGTTCGATATATACGCGCTGGGCTGCTGTCTTTTGCATACTGGTTGTAGGTTCTGTTTCTTTAGAAGTAGGCAGGGCCGATGTGATAGCCTTCACTATTTGGCGAGGAGTGATGTTGTGGTCGGCATTGTACTGTAACTGAATCGTACGGCGGCGAGCTGTCTCATCAATAGTTCGCTGCATACTCTCGGTGATAGTGTCGGCATACATAATGACTTTACCATTGACGTTACGGGCGGCACGTCCTGCTGTCTGGGTAAGAGAGCGGTGGCTTCTTAGGAAGCCCTCCTTGTCTGCGTCGAGGATGGCAACAAGTGATACTTCCGGCAAGTCGAGTCCTTCTCGCAGCAGGTTGACTCCCACCAAAACGTCATAAACGCCAGCACGAAGGTCGTTCATGATTTTTACTCGGTCGAGTGTGGCCACATCACTATGTATATAGGCTGCCTTCACACTGTGGTTCAGCAAGAACTCTGTCAATTCCTCAGCCATTCGCTTGGTCAGGGTTGTGATAAGTACTCGCTCATTGCGATGGGTACGGGTAAGTATCTCGTCGAGCAGGTCGTCTATCTGGTTCTCGCTGGGGCGTACTTCTATCTCTGGGTCAAGCAAACCTGTAGGACGAATAAGTTGTTCTACTACAACACCCTCTGACTCTCTCAACTCGTAGTCGGCGGGAGTGGCGCTTACATAGATGGCCTGATGTATCATGCTGTGAAACTCATCGAAGGTAAGCGGACGGTTGTCGAAGGCTGCTGGCAGACGGAAACCATATTCCACCAGGTTTTGCTTGCGGGCGCGGTCGCCACCATACATAGCTCCTATTTGCGGAATGCTGACATGACTCTCGTCTACTACCAGCAGGAAGTCTTTGGGGAAGAAGTCGAGCAGGCAGTAGGGACGTTCGCCCTCATGTCGACCGTCGAAGTACCGCGAATAGTTCTCGATACCCGAGCAATGTCCCAATTCCTTGATCATCTCCATGTCGTATTCCACTCGTTCCTTGATGCGCTGTGCCTTGATGTTGTCGCCCAAATCCTTGAAGAACTGCTCGCGCACAACCAGATCATCCTGTATCATGCGTATGGCTTTCTCGGTTTGTTCCTTGGTGGTGACAAAGAGGTTGGCAGGATAAATTTCATAGGCATCAAACGAAACCAACCGGTGATAGGTGAGAGAGTCCACCTCCTCGATAGAGTCTATCTCGTCGTCCCACCAGGTAACTCTCAGCACATTGTCGCTATAAGCCATGAAGATATCTACAGTTTCGCCCTTGACACGGAAGTTGCCACGTTGCAGTTCGATATCGTTTCTTACATACAGGGCATCCACTAACTGTCGCAGAAACTCGTTCCTGTCGAGTTGCTGCCCTTTCTTTATCTTGATGATGTTCTCCTGCATGGCGGTAGGACCTCCCATACCATAAATACACGAGACAGAAGACACCACGATGACATCTTTCCGTCCGGAAAGCAGAGCCGATACAGCCCCCAGGCGCAACTTGTCTATCTCGTCGTTGATGGCAAGATCTTTCTCAATATAAGTATCCGTTGTCGGCAGGTAAGCCTCTGGCTGATAGTAATCGTAGTAAGACACATAGTACTCTACAGCATTTTCTGGAAAGAAACTTTTCATTTCCTGGTACAACTGTGCTGCAAGAGTCTTGTTGTGGCTCAGCACGAGGGTTGGCTTTCCTACGTTGGCAATGACGTTTGCCACTGTGAAAGTCTTGCCCGAGCCTGTTACTCCGAGCAGAACCTGTGCCGGCTCACCTTGCTCTATGCCTTCGGTGAGTTGTCTGATGGCCTGTGGCTGGTCGCCTGTAGGCTGGTACTTGGATGTCAGCTTAAAGTTCATGTTCTGTTCCTGTTTTTTAGATATCATGCATTTTTCTTACGAATAAGTTGTGAATGCACTGTCTTTTAAATTGCAAAAGTACAAAAAAAAGAGCATTAATCGTTATAAAGACTAATAAATTGCGAAAAAATGTATTTTTTCCTTTGCGGATAAGCAAAATATCTGTAACTTTGCATCTCAAAACGTGACCTATGAAGAAAACTGTTTTAATCACAGCATGTGTTGCGTTGCTCATGACGAGCTGCGCCAACCAGTTTAATCAGGTTTATAAATCTGACAATTACAACTTTAAATATGAGTATGCAAAGGAATGCTTTGCCACAGGAAAGTATTCCCGTGCAGTAACATTGCTTCAGGAACTGGTAACTCTGAAGAAGGGTAGTACAGAGGCTGAAGAGTGTCTCTATATGTTGGCAATGGCTGAGTATGGCTTGCGTGACTATGAAACAGCTTCGGAGTATTTCAAGAAATATTATCAGACTTATCCAAAAGGCATTTATGCAGAGAATGCCAAATATTATGTAGGAGAGAGTCTTTACAAGAATGCGCCCGAGCCTCGCCTTGACCAGTCGCTCACCGTGTCGGCCATAGCTGCTTTTCAGGAATATCTGGATCTATATCCCGATGCGAAACTGAAGAAACAGGCAACCAACCGCCTGTTTGCTTTGCAGGACCTCTTGGTAGAGAAGGAATACAAGAACGCTAAGCTCTATTATGATCTGGGTACATACTTTGGCAACTGTACCAGTGGCGGAAACAACTATGAGGCTTGTATCGTGACTGCACAGAACGCCTTGAAGGACTATCCCTACAGCAACAAGCGCGAGGAATTTGCCATTCTGATTATGAAGGGCAAGTACGAACTCGCCAAGATGAGTGTGGAGAGCAAGCAGTTGGAGCGATATCAGGATGCAGAGGACGAGTGCTACGGATTCATCAACGAGTATCCTGACTCAAAGGAGCGTGCTACTGCCGAAAAGTTTATTGCCAAATGCAAGGAATTTGAGAAAGCACATCCCGAGGACAGCTACAGCAAATTAGAGAATAAATAATGAAATAAAGAAAATAAAATAGAATAAAAGCAAGATTATGGATTACAAGAAATCAAAAGCACCGGTAAATACCGTGACCCGCAACATTATGGACCTTTGTGACAATACTGGCAATATCTACGAGAGTGTGGCCATTATCGCAAAGCGTAGCAACCAGATATCTGTTGAGATCAAGCAGGACCTGAGCAAGAAACTTCAGGAGTTTGCCTCTTATAACGATTCTTTGGAGGAGGTTTTCGAAAACCGTGAGCAGATTGAGATTTCTCGTTATTATGAGAAACTGCCAAAGCCAACATTGCTTGCTACACAGGAGTTTGTAGAAGGCAACATCTACTGGCGCGATCCTTCTAAGGATAATATGGCAAGCAAAAAGGACTCTTTGGATTTTTAAAAACAGTAAAGAATATGATACAACGCAAACAAACATTGTTTCTGCTCGTTGCTGTCATCGCCAGTTTGTTGTGCTTCTTTATGCCGATAGGTGTCATTCTGCCAAAGGGAATGGGAGGAGTTGTTTCTCTCTACAACCTTGGTTTCGTAGATGACAACGGAACGATTACCGTGTCGGGCACCTGTCTGCCTCTTTTTATTTTGCTTGCTGTCTCTACAGCCTTGTCGTTGGTGACAATATTCCTGTATAAAAACCGCAAGCTGCAGTTGTCACTTTGTGCCACTAATCTGTTGTTCTCTGTATTGTGGTACATAGATTACGCCTTGCTGTTTTTCGGCATGGTGACAGTGCCCGAGGTGGAAGGAAATGTAGAGGTGAAGTTTGCTGCCTGTCTGCCACTTATTGCCATCATTATGGTTGTATTGGCACGAAAAGGAGTGGCAGATGATGAGAAACTGGTCAGAGCAGCCGACAGAATACGTTAAAAAAGAAGAAAAATAAAAGAAAAAACTTGTGAGGTATGGAAAAAATCCGTACCTTTGCACGGCTGTTACGTGATAACAGCATAAAATTCAAACCTCAAATAAATAAAATTAAAAAAAATGGCAACAAAAATCAGATTGCAGCGCGGCGGTCGTAAGAGCTATGCTTTCTATAGCATCGTAATCGCTGACGTTAGAGCACCACGTGATGGTAAATTTACTGAGAAGATTGGTACTTTCAACCCTAACACCAATCCTGCTACTGTAGATTTGAATTTCGATCGTGCCCTCTACTGGGTAGAGACAGGTGCGCAGCCTACAGACACAGTACGTAACATCCTCAAGGGCGAGGGCGTTTACCTGATGAAGCACCTCCGTGGAGGCGTAAAGAAGGGCGCTTTCGATGAGGCTGAGGCTCAGAAGCGTTTCGATGCTTGGAAGAATGGCAAGGATGCTAAGGCTTCTGCTGTTCGCGAGAACGAGGCTAAGGCAAAGAAGGATGCTGCTGCTAAGGAGCTCGAGGCTGAGAAGAAAGTAAATGAAGCAATCGCTAAGAAGGTAGCTGACAAGAAGGCTGCTGAGGCTGCTGCTAAGGCAGAGGCTGAGGCTGCAGCTACTGAGGAGGCTGCTCCTGCTGAGGAGGCTCCTGCAGAGGCTTAATTCTCGCTTCAACTCATCTTCTTCGATGAAAAGAATAAAGGTCGTTCCCTTTGGGAGCGACCTTTTTCTTTGTCATTTTTTCTACGCAGGAGCTTGCTGTGTAAATTCTATTTCTGGGATAAGGATTAGTGCTTAAACAGTTGACCATATTATTTCTATTCTGTGTAATTTTCCTTTGCGGTAAAATGTTCCTTAAAGAGCACAAATGTGCCCCTTGCAGGTAGGGCGCTGTTAATAAAGTTTAAAGTGGTCAACTATATTTTTTGATAGTTTCTATCAGAATAATGCAATAGGCTTCAACTGCTTACGAAGCCGCTTTCATTGCTCTACGAAATAGGCTTCATTGACTATCGAAGCCGCTTTCATTTTTCGAGGCTTTTCTATTCAACTTTTCCTTTTGCTTATTTTAGATGTGGATGGAGTAAAAACTATGTGTCATAGATAATAAAAGAAAGGAGATTGCGTTTTATAATAAATGGAAAAGACGGAAAAGAACGACAGTTATTCTCATATACTGAAGTATACCGGCATTTTCGGCGGTGTACAGGGATTGAGTATTCTCATTGGTTTGGTGCGCAATAAGTTTGCGGCCTTGCTTTTGGGAACTGCTGGTATGGGACTTGTTGCGCTTTTCAATTCCACCATTAACATGGTGGTTTCGGCTACTAATTTTGGTATTCCTACCAGTGGTGTGCGTGAAATCTCAGAACAGTATGATGCTTCCAACGAGCAACTTTCCTCCACCATTCTGCTCATACGCTCATGGTGTCTGTTTGCAGCCTTGTTGGGAATGTTTGTCTGTCTGTTCTTCAGTCCTTTGCTTGATGGCATTACCTTTGTTGACAGAGGTGATCATGTGTGTCATTTCATATTTTTGGCTCCTGCTGTAGCATTCCTGATAGTAGCAGGTGGCGAAACGGCTGTGCTGAAGGCCACACGGCAGTTGCGAGCCTTGGCTTTCTCCTCTTTATGCGTAGTCTTTGCTTCTCTAGTTGTCTCTGTTCCTATTTATTATCTGTGGCGTTATCAGGGAATTGTGGGTGTGCTTGTGTTGCAGTCGCTTGCACAGATGTTGCTTTCTCTTCGTTATTCCTCTCGTCATTATCCTTATCGGGTATCCTTTTCTGCCAAGTTCTTAGGGCGTGGCATTCATGTTGTCAGGTTAGGTTTGGCGTTTGTTGTTGCCGGGCTCATGAGTTCGGGAGCTGAGTTTTTGATACGCGCGTACATTAACAGAATAGGCGAGTTGTCTGATGTCGGGCTTTTTAATGCCGGCTGGACCTTGGCTGTTGTCTATGCGGGCTTGGTGTTCTCGGCGATGGAGGCTGATTATTTTCCCCGTCTGTCATCTGTAAAGGAGATGGGTGTGGAACAGAACGACTGTGTCAACAAGCAGTTGGAAATCAATGTTTTGCTGATGGGGCCCATATTGACGGGCATGATTTTGGCCTTGCCAGTCTTGATTCCACTTCTCTACGACCATCGTTTTTTGGATGTGCTCGGTATGGCACAGTTGGCAGCTGTCAGCATGCTTTTCAGAGCAGTTTATATTCCGATAGAATATCTGCCTTTATCGAAAGGACAGTCGCGTAAGTTCTTGTGCCAGGAGGCTGTATGTGTCATGTTACTCATCGTGATGGAGATTGCAGGCTATCGCTATAAGGGGCTGTTGGGGCTTGGCTTCGGCATTGTAGGAGCTTATCTGATAGAAACTTTGTTTGTGCTTGTGTACAGCCGATGTCTCTATCGTTATGTCCTTTCACGTAAGGGTGTGATTTTTATTGCCGTGGAGTTGGTGTTTGTTGCTGGAGGCTTGTTGGGAGGATTTATGTGGCAGCCTTCAGTTTTGTATTGGGTTTTTTGTTTTGTTTGGGTTGCTGCCAATGTCATGGGTACCTTGTATTTGTTGAAGACCCAGACTCGGGTTTTTGACAGGTTGTTGAAGAGAAAGGAAAAGTAAACTTTCTCTTGTTGTTTGCGATTATTTGTCATTCGATTTTTAAATACAAATAAGTTGTTTTTTTTGCTATCTCAACATAGCAAAATGGATGGTAAAATGTTGCAATATGTTACTTTTCCATGAAACAATTGATTTTTTTTGCAACAAATGCTTGTTATTTCAGATTAATTGTTAATTTTGCGTTTAAATCAAGAGAGCATAGTTATATGACGATAGTCATCGTGTCCATATTATTGTTGGGATGTCTCCTTATAGCAACGGAGAATATTACCAAGGTGAACCGTGCTGCCGTGGCCATTTTTGCTGGTACGGTGGGATGGGTTTTGTATATTTGTTTTGGTATGGATTTCGTAACCAGTCAGCATGCTTATGATTTTTCGAGCTATCTACACAGTCAGACTCCTGCCATCCCAGAATCCAGCGCAACAGTCAAGAGCTTTATTTCCCGTTTTGTCTTCCTGCCATATGTGGGAAGAGCTGCGGAGATAGTCTTGTTCCTGTTGGCGACGATGACGATTGTTGAAATTCTCAACAATAATGGTTGTTTCGATTTTATCCGCCAGTTGCTTCGCACCCGTAATAGCAAGCGTATGATTTGGACACTTTCTGTGGTGACATTTGTTATTTCTGCCAATCTTGACAACCTGACCACTACTGTCATGATGCTTACCATCATGCATGGTATTATTCCCAGTCGCAGACAGCGTATGTTTTATGGCAGCGCCATCTTGCTGTCTGCCAATTGTGGAGGTGCGCTGACTGTTATCGGCAATCCTGAGGGATTAGTGCTGTGGAACGGTGGAGCAGTAACGGCCACCAGTTACTCTATGTCACTTTTGCTGCCCTGTCTTGCAACCTGGTTGGTTCCTACTTATCTGATATCGAGAAGTCTTCCCGAGCGTGTCGACACCGAATGGATCGTCATGCCTTATCGAGGCGATGATACCCGACTCAATGTATGGCAGCGTCTGCTCATGCTCTTTGTGGGTATCGGTGGACTGTGGTTTATCCCGACCTTCCATAATATCTCCAAACTGAGTCCTTTCTTGGGGGCTCTGTGTGTGTTGTCTGTCTTGTGGATTGTCAACGAGATTTTCAATCGCAAGCTGATGAACATGGATGCAATGGTCGACCGCCGTACGCCTCGTGTGCTGCAATATGGTGTCATTCAGATGATTCTCTTTGTGATGGGCATCATGTTGGCTGTAGGTGTTGTGAAGGAAACTGGAGCATATGATGAGTTGATGGAATACTTGGGTGTTAATGATAGTCAGCCTTTCGTTTGGCTTCATGGAGTGGCTGCGGGCGTGTTGAGTACGGTGCTCGACAATTTTGCGACTGCCATCAATTTCTTCTCGCTTCCTGACGAGATGGGACAAACAGGCTTGGCATCCGAACTCTCTACCGTCTACAGTTGCAATGGTTTGTATTGGAGGGTCGTAGCCTTCTGTGTAATGGCAGGTGGAAACATCTTGGGTATTGGAACAATGAGTGGTTTGGCATTGATGAAGATGGAGCGCATGCATGTAGGCTGGTTCTTCCGTCATGTAGGCTGGAAAGCCTTGGTGGGAGGCATCATAGGACTCGGATTCCTATGGCTGATGCAGTAACAAGGACATTAGTAAGGAAAGAAGAACATGTCCATTTTTTGAATGAAATCAATAAAAAATAAATATTATCATAAAATAACGTACTACAAATAAAGGTATTTGGTTATGGCAAAGATTAAAACGATTGGTGTACTGACATCTGGTGGAGACGCACCAGGTATGAATGCGGCTATTCGTGCCGTTACTCGCTCGGCCATCTATAATGGCTATACGGTAAAAGGAATTTTTCGTGGATACGACGGATTGATTAATGACGAGATCAAGACTTTTACAACAGAAAATGTAAGTGGTATTATTGGTACGGGTGGAACTATTCTGAAGACAGCCCGCTCTAAGGAGTTCATGACTGACGAAGGTCGTCAGAAAGCTTTTGAGACCATACAGAAAGAAGAAATCGATGCACTTGTTGTTATCGGCGGAAACGGATCGCTTACTGGTGCTATGAATCTGGCGCGCGACTTTGATATCTGCTGTATTGGTCTTCCAGGAACGATTGACAATGACCTTTATGGTACAGACAATACCATCGGTTACGATACTACCATGAATACGATTGTAGAATGTGTAGACCGTATACGTGATACTGCTCAGAGCCACGAGCGCATCTTCTTTGTAGAAGTGATGGGTCGTGATGCTGGCTTCCTGGCACAGAACAGCGCTATTGCAAGTGGTGCGGAGGCAGCTATTATTCCTGAAGACTCTACCGATGTCGACCAGCTGGCCCAGTTTATGGAGCGTGGTATTCGTAAATCCAAAAAGAGTTGTATCGTTATCGTATCGGAGAGTCCTAAGTGTGGCGCGCTTTATTATGCTGACCGTGTACGCAAGGAGTTCCCTGAGTTCGATGTGCGTGTGTCTATCTTGGGTCATTTGCAGCGTGGCGGTCGTCCTTCTGCACGCGACCGTATCCTTGCCAGCCGTACTGGCTGTGGAGCTATAGAGGCCATTATGCAGGGACAGAGAAACGTGATGGTAGGTGTAAGAAACAACGAGGTGGTTTATGTTCCTCTGTCAGAAGCCATCCGTTCCGACAAACCTTTCGACCGCAAGTTGATTAAGGTGCTTGACGAGTTGAGTATCTAATCCCAACTCATCACACACTACATGTGGAGGAAATATAAGAATAATCATTTTATAAAGCAGGAATGTTCCTCTTATATATATAAGGTGTAATCCTTGGTTATCATAGATGACCAAGCTTGGTCACAATATATGGCAAGCCTTGGTCACAATATATGACAAACTCTGGTCATCATATACGGTGCAACTTAAAATGTATAATATAAAGACAAAAACTGTTTTTAAAATGGTTTAAACGGAACTAAAAATGGTTTAAAGACGAATAAAACTTCTCTTTAATTTGGCGTTTCCGCGAATGTTTGTTACTTTTGCATGCAAACTACTTGATGCCAAGAGTCTGTGTTGAACTTTCATACTCTCGTATGAGTTCAGAACCTTAATAGCAGCAAGTCAGAATAAAAATAAATATACTAACATTAAAAAAAATAGCTTATGTCACAAATTAACGGACGTATCTCTCAGATTATTGGTCCTGTTATCGACGTTTATTTCGATACCAAGGGTGAGAATCCAGAGAAGGTGCTTCCTAAGATTCACGAAGCTCTGAAGGTGAAACGCCCAGACGGACGTGACCTGGTCATCGAGGTGCAACAGCATATCGGTGAGGACACAGTTCGTTGCGTAGCCATGGACAACACCGACGGCTTGCAGCGTGGATTGGAAGTTGTCTCTACAGGCAACCCAATTCTGATGCCTGCCGGAGAGCAGATCAAGGGCCGTATGATGAATGTCATCGGACAGCCTATTGATGGTATGAAAGAATTGGACATGAAAGGCGCTTATCCTATCCACCGTGCGGCTCCGAAGTTTGATGAGCTCTCTACGCACAAGGAGATGCTTGCCACCGGTATCAAGGTGATCGACTTGCTCGAGCCTTACATGAAGGGTGGTAAGATTGGTCTTTTCGGTGGTGCCGGTGTTGGAAAGACTGTGCTTATCATGGAGTTGATTAACAATATTGCCAAGGGACACAACGGCTACTCTGTGTTCGCTGGAGTAGGTGAGCGTACCCGTGAAGGTAATGACCTGATTCGAGATATGCTCGAGTCTGGCGTTATCAAGTATGGCGAGAAGTTCCGCAAGGCCATGGAAGAAGGCAAGTGGGATCTTTCTCTTGTCGACCAGGAAGAGCTTGCCAAGAGTCAGGCTACCTTGGTGTATGGTCAGATGAATGAGCCTCCTGGGGCACGTGCTTCTGTAGCGCTTTCTGGTTTGACCGTAGCCGAGGAGTTCCGTGATCATGGAGGAAAGAACGGTGAGGCTGCCGATATTATGTTCTTCATCGATAACATCTTCCGTTTCACTCAGGCTGGTTCTGAGGTTTCTGCGCTGTTGGGTCGTATGCCTTCAGCCGTAGGTTATCAGCCAACTTTGGCATCTGAGATGGGTGCCATGCAGGAGCGAATCACCTCTACCAAGAATGGTTCTATCACCTCAGTACAGGCTGTTTATGTGCCTGCCGATGACTTGACCGACCCTGCTCCTGCTACAACCTTTACTCATCTGGATGCCACTACAGAGCTTTCTCGTAAGATCGCTTCTCTAGGTATCTATCCGGCTGTAGACCCACTGGGTTCTACCTCTCGTATTCTCGACCCGCTGATTGTGGGCAAAGCACATTATGATTGTGCTCAGCGAGTAAAGCAGTTGTTGCAGCGTTACAATGAGTTGCAGGACATCATTGCCATCCTCGGTATGGATGAGCTCTCGGATGAGGATAAGCTGACTGTGAACCGTGCTCGCCGAGTACAGCGCTTCTTGAGTCAGCCATTTACCGTTGCCGAGCAGTTCACCGGTCTGAAGGGTGTGATGGTTCCAATCGAAGAAACTATCAAGGGCTTCAATGCCATCCTCGACGGCGAGGTGGACGATCTGCCAGAGCAGGCGTTCCTCAATGTAGGTACTATCGAGGATGCAAAGGAGAAAGCTAAGCAGTTGCTCGCAGCAGCACAAGGATAATCCTAAAAGGTGAGAAGTGAAGTGTGAAGTATCCAAATGCTATGTCGTTAGAGATTCAGACACGAATCATTTAACGCTTACACTTAACACTTAACATTTAACACTTAACATTTTAAAATATAAGGATTATGTTACAGCTAAAGATAGTTTCTCCCGAAAAGGTAGTCTTCCAAGGTGAGGTAGAAAGCGTATTGGTTCCAGGAACTCTCGGCTCATTCGAGATTCTTAATGACCATGCGCCTATCATCTCTTCGTTAGAAGTGGGAAAGGTGGAATACACCACTAAGGAAGGAAAACAGACAATGAACATCAACGGCGGATTCGTAGAATGCAAGAAAAACGAAATAAGCCTTTGTGTGGAAGTATAATTTAAAATTAAGAATTAGCAACAAAGCATTAATAATTCTCGATTAGGAATGGAAAAAGACGAAAAGATGCGCTTGCAATGCATCAAGCAAGCTAATATCAAATACAAGCAGATTTCTCTGTGGCTTACAGTAGCGTTGGCACTTGCCATCCTCTTCGCCTGCAGGGTGTCGGCTCAATGCGATGATATCCTTGCTCAGGTGGTTAAACCTTTGGTAGTGAGTGCAATATTCTCACTCGTTGCAAGTACAGCTTATGGTGAAGCATGGAAGGCTGTTGCGAAGTCTTCGCCAGTCAATCTTGCCAAGTTCTATTTGGCAGCTTTGGTCATTAAGATGGTGGCAGGTACATTGGTGTTTCTTATCTATGTGCTTACCTGCGACAAGCAGGACATCTTAGGCTTTACCGCTATCTTCGCCCTTTTCTATGTCGTACTTCTCGTGTTCGACTGTATCTACTTTGCACGGGTAGAGAAAAAGAGCCGACTCTTTTAAGCGGCTCGGAAACAAACAAGATTAATAAACAAAGTAAGAATTAAAGAATATGAAACATCTCAAGCAATTCCTCTTGATGGCGATGCTGCTCTTCACGTTGGCACCTCTGCAGGTATCAGCTAAGGAGAACATCGACGTGAAAGAGATATTGTGGGGTCATATCAAGGATTCTTATGAATGGCATATCACTGAGGTGGGAGGTCATCCCGTAGTGATTCATCTGCCTGTCATCGTAAAGAGTTCAACGGGCTGGCACGTGTTCTGCAGTAGCGAGTTCTCTGAAGAGAAAGACGTTAACGGCGACCGTCCCGGACCATTTAATCTCGTAATTAAAAACGGTGACGCACAGACGAATCCCAACAAGATTGTAGAGAAGGTGGGAGGTCAGGAGGTTCGTCCTTTCGATATCTCCATCACGAAAACCGTCTGCGTGCTCTTCATCGATGCAATCGTCTTGTTGCTGTGTGTACTGATACCAGCTCGCTGGTGCAAGAAGCACAAGGTTGATGATCCTGCACCTAAGGGATTTGTGGGATTGATGCACATGTTTATCATGTCGGTTTACGACGATGTGATCAAGGCTACCCTCGGTAAAGAGGCTCCCAAGTACGCACCCTGGTTGCTTACTTGCTTCTTCTTCATCTTTGTGGCCAACCTCATGGGTATCGTTCCTTTCCCTCCTGGAGGTGGTAACCTGACAGGTAATATCGCCTGTACCGCATTCTTCGGTGTGACGACATTCCTGATTACCAACTTCACTGGTACCAAGGAGTACTGGAAGGAAATCTTTTGGCCTGAGGTTCCAACATGGTTGAAGGTGCCTGTTCCATTGATGCCATTCATCGAGCTTTTCGGAATCTTTACGAAACCGTTGGCTTTGATTATCCGACTCTTCGCCAATATGATGGCAGGTCACGCTATCGCTCTTGCGTTTGCGGCTATTATTTTCATTATGTTCAACATCAGTGAAGATATGATCGTCAACTATATGGCAGGTACGGGTATGACAATCGTAAGTGTAGCGATGAGTGTCTTCATGATGCTCCTCGAATTATTGGTAAGCTACATTCAGGCGTTGGTGTTCACCATGCTGAGTGCAGTATTCATCTCGCTGGCTCATGTGCAGCATCATGAGGCTGAGCCAGAGGTAGTGAAGTAATATACGGTTTAGAAAACTAACATTACGGAACTAATTAACAAAGACAATTAACAAGAAAATATTAATAACTTAAATTTTAAGATTATGTTATCACTTTTATTAGCAGCAGATGCTCTCGCAAAGTTGGGTGCCGCAATTGGCGCAAGTTTAGCCGCAATTGGCGCAGGTATTGGTATTGGTCGTATTGGTGGCCAGGCTATGGACGCCATGGCTCGTCAGCCAGAGAAGATGGGCGACCTTCGTTCTTCTATGATTATCGCGGCTGCGTTGGTTGAGGGTGTTGCGTTCTTCGCTGTCATCATCGCCATCTTGGCAATCGTTATGTAATGATTGCCTGTTGCGGTCCTCGTCTTTAATGTGAGAGACGTATACCTTAATATTAAGACCTATACCTTATATTATAGAGGTTTACACCTTACAGGATAAGAACAGGGACGGGGACTGTAAAGCAATCAGAGTTAGTTAATAATAAAACGTTTAAGTTAAACTTTAACCAGTATATATGGATTTATTGATTCCTGATAGTGGTTTGCTTTTCTGGATGACGTTGGTCTTCCTCATCGTTTTCCTCATCCTCTGGAAGGCAGGATTTCCTGCCATCATTAAGATGGTGAATGATCGTAAGGACTACATCGACGAGAGCTTGCGTAAAGCTCACGAAGCCAATGAGAAGCTTGCCAATATCCAAAAAGAAGGTGAATCCATCTTGCAGGAAGCTCGCGAGAAGCAGGCTGCCATCCTCAAGGATGCTGCAGAAACTCGTGATGCCATCGTAGAGAAAGCCCAGGACAAGGCACGCGAAGAAGGTGCTCGACTTCTCTCTGATGCCAAGACGCAGATAGAGAGCGAGAAGCAGAACGCCATTCGCGAGATACGTGGACAGGTGGCAGAACTCTCTGTTCAGATAGCAGAGAAGGTTCTCAAAGCCAAGCTTTCCGATGACAAGGCACAGATGGATATGATAAATCGACTGCTGGACGAGGTTTCTTCTGACAACAAACAGTAAAGCTTATGGATATAGGTGTAATATCGGTGCGTTATGCCCGTGCCCTCATCAAGGCGGCACTCGGCATGAAGCTCGAAGATCAGGTTTATCAGGAGATGCAGACGCTCTACAAGAGCTACATCGACGTGCCTGAACTGAGATTTACGATAGACAACCCTATGCTTTCCAAAGACAAGAAGCAAGCACTTCTCATTACAGCTCTTGGCAAGAAGCCATCTGAGTTGAGCCAGAAGTTCATTGCTCTCGTCTTGAAAGAGGATAGGGAGAGCACCCTGCAATTCATGGCTGCTTCGTATATCACTCTTTACAGGAAACAGAAGAACATCATCCGCGGTAAGCTGATAACCGCCACTGCTGTCGATGCCTCTACTGAGGACAAGATGCGCAAGATGGTGGAGCAGAGAACGCAAGGTACTGTGGAGTTCAAGACTGAGGTGAACCCTGAACTGATTGGTGGTTTTATCCTTGAGTACGATACTTACAGAATGGATGCGAGCGTGAAGACTAAGCTCAACAACATTCTGACACAGCTCAAAAAGTAATTTTCTTGAGTAGTTAAGTTTTTAAGGAGTTAAAGGAGTTTTCTATCAACACCTTTTGCCTGATATAAATTAGGATTACTTCTTAAAATTGGATGAATTTGAAGACGAGAAGATGTATAGTCTCAACTTCTTTCAACTCCTTAACTCCTCGTATAACAATTAAAGTAAACAAACAATGTCAGATAAAATTAAACCAAGTGAGGTGTCTGAAGTTCTTCAGCAACAACTACAGGAGGTGAATGGCTCTCAGCAGTTTGACGAGGTGGGTACAGTGCTTACTGTCAGCGATGGCGTGGCACGTATATATGGACTTCGTAATGCCGAGGCTAATGAGCTTCTTGAGTTTGAGAACGGCACCATGGCAATTGTCATGAACTTGGAGGAAGATAATGTAGGTTGTGTCCTCTTGGGTCCAACAGCTGGCATCAAGGAGGGACAGAGCGTAAAGCGTACACATCGTATTGCCTCTATCCGCGTGAACGACAATTTCTTAGGACGTGTCGTTAACCCTCTGGGTGAGGCCATTGACGGACTGGGAGATATTGATCTTACCGACTCTTTCGAGATGCCTTTGGACCGCAAGGCTCCTGGTGTGATTTATCGACAGCCAGTAAAGGAACCTCTGCAGACAGGTTTGAAGGCTGTCGACTCCATGATTCCTATTGGTCGTGGTCAGCGTGAGCTTATCATCGGTGACCGTCAGACGGGTAAGACTGCCATAGCAGTAGACACCATTATCAATCAGAAGAGTTTCTATGAGGCTGGTAAGCCTGTATATTGTATTTATGTTGCTATCGGTCAGAAGGCCTCTACCGTTGCTGCATTGGTACAGAATCTCAAGGAGCATGGCGCTTTGCCTTATACCATTATTGTAAGTGCAACTGCTGCCGACCCTGCTGCGATGCAGTATTATGCTCCATTTGCGGGAGCTGCTATCGGTGAGTATTTCCGCGATCGTGGATATTCCGCTCTCGTAGTATACGATGACTTGAGTAAGCAGGCTGTGGCTTATCGTGAGGTATCACTGATTCTTCGTCGTCCTTCAGGACGTGAGGCTTATCCTGGTGATGTCTTCTATCTCCACTCTCGTCTCTTGGAGCGTGCTGCCCGTATCAACGACCAGCAGGAAGTTGCCGAGCAGATGAACGACCTGCCTGAGTGTATGAAGGGAAAGGTAAGAGGTGGTGGTTCTTTGACTGCTCTTCCTATTATCGAGACACAGGCTGGTGACGTTTCAGCCTATATTCCAACCAATGTGATTTCTATCACCGACGGTCAGATCTTCCTGGAGACCGACCTCTTCAACCAGGGCTTCCGTCCAGCCATCAACGTGGGTATCTCTGTATCTCGTGTAGGTGGTTCTGCTCAGATCAAGAGTATGAAGAAGGTGGCTGGTACTTTGAAGATTGATATGGCTCAGTATCGTGAGTTGGAGGCTTTCTCTAAGTTCTCAAGTGATATGGATGCCGTGACAGCAATGACCTTGGACCGTGGTCGTAAGAACGACCAACTCCTTGTTCAGCCTCAGTATCGCCCTATGCCAGTAGGCGAGCAGGTAGCCATACTTTATTGTGGTGTACACGGATTGATGCACGACGTGCCTATGGATAAGGTTCGTGAGTGTCAGGACCAGTTCCTTGATGCTATGCGTAGTCAGCACTCCGATGTTATCGAGACTTTGGCAGATGGTAAACTTACCGATGACTGTATCAAAGTTATCGAGGAGACCATGGCTAATGTTGCAGGACAATATAAAGCGTAATAGCCTATGCCGTCGTTAAAAGAGATTAAAACTCGCATCGCCAGTGTCAATAGTACCCGTAAGATTACGAGTGCCATGAAGATGGTTGCTTCGAGCAAGCTGCATCATGCTCAGGTAGCTATTCAGAATATGTTGCCTTACGAGAATATGCTGGAGCATATCCTCAAGAGTTTCTTGGTCAGTACTCCCAATGTGGAGCATGAGTTGCAGGTGGAGCACAAGGTAATCAAGCGCGTGGCTTTGGTGGTTTATAGTTCCAACAGCAGCTTGTGTGGCGGATTCAACTCCAATGTTATCAAGATGATGATGCAGGCGGTGGACGAGTATAAGGCTCAAGGCATTGACGACATCACGGTTTATCCTATAGGCAGAAAGGTGGCTGAGAAGGCACAGAAGTTAGGACTGAAGACTGGCGGAAACTTCATGGATCTTGCCGACCATCCCAATGCACAAGTTTGTGCCGACATCGCCCAGAAACTTGCTCAGCAGTATGCTGCTGGCGAACTCGACAAGGTGGAGATGATTTATCATCACTTCAAGAGTGCCGGCTCGCAAATCCTGACACAGAAAACTTTCCTGCCTATCGACCTCTCTACTGAGGCTATAGGAGGAGACAACGACCGCGACCTCTCATCCAATGTGGTTACGGCGAAGGCTCAGGAATACTTGCGTAAGAAACAAGTAGAGGATGATGAACGCCAAATGTCAGAGGTAAAGCCTCTGAACGATGACTTCATCGTAGAGCCAGATTTGGAGACGGTATTGGGTGTGCTCATTCCTAAGCAGTTGCGACTGATGATTTACACAGCCCTTCTGGACAGTCAGGCCAGTGAGCATGCAGCCCGAATGGTAGCTATGCAGACTGCAACCGATAACGCCGATGAACTCTTGCGAGAGCTCAACCTGCAGTACAACAAGAGTCGTCAACAGGCCATTACGAATGAATTGCTCGATATTGTGGGTGGTAGCGTGAACAATTAGTTCCGTCTTTTCATTTCAATATCTTGTGAAAAAGAACTTTGTAGCCCTGCACTTTTCCGGTGTGTGGCTTCATAATCATAACAAAGGGGATATCAAGTTTGTCAAAACTTGGTATTCCTTTTTCTCTTTCTGGCGCATGCTGACTGCAGGGTGAAAGCCTCGCAACTTTCACTTTTTCTACATTTTGTTTGGTTTTTAGTCATTATTTTACTAATTTTGCATTTTAAGGATTCTTCCCAATATCCACATATAGATTTTTATCATTATGAACAATAAAGAATACATAGCAGAACTTGCTCGCCAGACGGGTTATTCGCAAGAGGATGCACAGAAGTTGGTGAGAAAAGTGATTGATGCAATGATCTCTCAGTTCGAAGAGGGAGAGGCTGTCGCTATTCCTAATTTTGGAACTTTTGAGGTTAAGAAGCGTATGGAGCGCATGGTTGTCAACCCCACAACCAAGAAGCGTCAGCTCGTACCGCCCAAGTTGGTACTTGCCTTTCGTCCTGTAGCTGCTATCAAGGAAAAACTAAAGAATGGAGGAGTAGGAGATGAATAGATCCAGTATGTTAATTCTTGCCAGGATTCTTGCAGAGAAGAACAATATGACCATTTCGGAGGCTGAGGCTTTCATCAAACAGATGTTTGATGTGGCTAATGGTGTGATGCAGGCTGACAAGCAGTTGAAAATAAGATGGCTTGGTACTTTCAAGGTGACGTCTGTCAAGGACCGTGAAAGTGTGGATGTCAATACTGGCGAGCGTATCATCATTGGCGGGCGTGATAAGATAACCTTCACTCCTGACAATATCCTGAAGGAAATTGTCAATAAGCCCTTTGCTCAGTTTGAGACTGTAGTTGTCAACGATGGTGTTGATTTCAGCGAGATAGACAGAAAGTTTGCCTTCGAAGCCAAAGAGGAGGTGTCTGCACCTTCTGATGAACAACAGATTGCTGAAGAGTCGGAGACTTCCCTCGTAGATAAGGCGGAAAGTATTCCCGCTGTAGCTGAGATGTCTGACGAATCAGAGCTAAAGGAAGATGTCGTATCTGGAGTAACAGTTCAGGTAGAGGATTTATCTGTTGTTTCTGAGGAAGCCGAGGTGCCTGTATCAGAGATTAAAGAGAAAGAACAGCTTGTTGCTGATGCTCAAGAGTCCGAACAACCAGTATCAAAGGTGCGAGAACCCGAACTTCCTGATGCGGTCAATCTGTCTGAGCAATCAGTTGCTGCGGTGAAAGAGCCCGAACAGCCAGTAGTGAAGGAGGTACTCGTTCAGTCTGTTACAGCATCTTCTGTTCAGGAGGAAACTGTAGTCTCTCGTCCCGAAACGATGGCTCCAGTTTCTCAAACTAAGCAGGCTGTCCCTGTCGGTAATCCTGAGAATACTGTCGAAGAGGACGATGAAGAGTCTTCATCAGATAGAAAGCATTATTTCATGCTTCCACGTTATGTCATATCTGTAGCTGTTATTCTGATTTTGCTCTTGATAGGAGGTATCGGCTGGTTCGCTTTCAACTATGGTAAGATGCAAGCCCAACGCAATCATCTTGCCTTGCAGTTGGAGGAAATGCAGAAGGTACGTATGGAGAAAGACAGTTTGGCACAAGCTCAGAAGGATGACTTGCGCACCAAAGCGCTTCAAGACAGTGCTCGTTTGGCTCAGTCTGCTGAGGTGTTAAATGGAGTTGATGAGCAGAATGCCGCCGCTCAGTCTGACAGCCTCAGAAAAGCAGTTGCTGCAAAGGAGATTGTCTCTAAGCAACAGACTGAAGTTGCCAAGCAGAAAGCTTTGAAAGAAGCCAAGCAGAAAGTGGAGGTGCAGGCTGTAAGCAAGTATGATGCCGATCCGCGTGTACGAACAGGTGCTTATCGCATCTTGGGTGTGGATCATTCGATAGTTGCCAAGAGTGGTCAGACTTTGAGCAGTATCAGCAAGTTGTATCTTGGTCCAGGTATGGAGTGTTATCTTGAGGCTGTCAATGGCGGTGCTATCGACGTGAAGGCTGGTCAGAAAATCCATATACCAAAGCTGGCATTGAAGAAAAAGAAATAAACTTTGAAGCAATTGGCTTTAAAGATAAAGCAATAAGAAAAATAACACACACCGCATAGATATTCTTCTGTAGCTTGCAAAGAAACTGCAAGTTGCGAAGTGCGGTGGCTTTACGGTACAGCACAAGATTTTGCATGTGATAGAACTAAACAACAGAGAGTTGTTTACCGATTATTGTAAACTACTCTCTGTTGATTTTTTATAAGAAACGTATTACCCTGTAATAGTGGTTTGATGTGATTTTGATTGCCTAGAACCACATAATAAACATTACATGAGTTACTATTCCAGTTGGGGCTATAATACGGGTTGACTATGCAAATCTCTAAATCTTGCTCCAGTCGATAGAGCGGATGAAGGCGAGCGTCTTGATCCAGTCGCAGTCGAGGCAGAACTGTATGGGGTAGTCGGAACGGTTAAAGTAAGCCAGTGTGATTTCAGTATCGCTGTCGTTGAACAGTTTGTGGTCGATGGTGGCCTGCTTGAAGAGGCTTCTCACCATGCCTTTGTTGCGCTTCTTGGCTTCAGAGAGTCGCTTTTGATAAAGAGTTACATACTGGTTCATGGCGTAAGCCTGCTCATTGAGCATCTTGATACATGCGTTGAGTGAGTCGGCACTGATCTTCTGTTCCAACAGAACATTGGGGGGCAACACCTTGGAGCGCAGATAAGACATGGCATCATACTTGAACACAGCAGCCTTTCGTACCTCGCGGCTCAGTGTGGTGTCGTTGGTGATGCTGAGAGAAGTCTTTACTATCTCGTTGAGCACATCCTGTGCCTTGGTGGCTGTCGTAGTGAGGCAGCATACGGCTATAAGAAATAAGAACTTTTTCATTGTTTCTATGTTTTTTGTTTCTATTATAATGGAGTCACAGGCTTACTCATCGTGTCGGATGAGGAAGATGCTGTGGTCTATGCATGCTGGCAGTTCTTCCTTATAGTGGGTAACCATGATCATAGTCTTGTTCTGTCGTTTACAGAACGCCTCAATAATGTCCTTTACCAGTCGGCGGTTGTAGTTGTCGAGTCCATGCAAGGGCTCATCGAGTATGAGTAGTTCGGGATCTTTGACGAAGGCTCTTGCCAGAAGGGCCAGTCGTTGTTCTCCGCTCGACAGTTTCAGAAATCCACGTTCCTCCATGTTTTTGAGTCCAAACACTTCCATCCAAAAGCGGCACTTCTCGTAGTCTTCTTCGTTGGGTTTCACATAAAGACCTACTGAGTCTTTCAACCCACTTGCCACGATTCGTATTACAGGCAGGTCGCGCTGATAAGACCTGTGCAACTCTGGCGACACGTAGCCGATGTGTTTCTTTATGTCCCAAATGCTTTCACCGCTTCCTCGTGCGTTTCCGAAGAGAGCGATGTCGCAGGCATAGCTTTGAGGATTGTCAGCACAGATAAGGCTGAGAAGGGTAGACTTGCCGGCTCCGTTTTGCCCGCTCAGTGCCCATCGCTCACCGTTCATGACTGTCCAGTCGAGTTCTTTCAGTATGGTGCGACGTCCGTAGCGTATGCTTACCTTGTTCATCTTGACCACTTCCTGGTTGTGATATTCTCGATTGCTGTAGGGCAGGTCGATAATGGCCTGTTGCTGGACGGGCGAAAGGATATGCTCAGGAACAGGCTTGCGTAAGTCGAGATACTCCTGCTTTGTCATTTTGCGGCCAACCTTCATACCGTCAACCTCCACGATGTGTGTGATGAACTGCGGAATGTCGTCGCTCTTGCTGAGTACCAGGATAACCTGTAGGGCGCGTTCGGCAGAGAGGGTGGCAAGAAGCTGCTTGAGTTGTTCACGAGTATCGGCATCCAGTCCGATAAATGGGTTGTCCATGATGAGCACACGTGGCTCAGAGAAAAGGGTGGTGGCGAGTTTGAATTTTCGCAACTCACCGCTTGACAGCAGGATGATGTACTTGTCGAGCAATTTGTCCATATGGAAGAGCTCGTAGATGTGCTGCTGCAGTTTTCTGCGTTCGGGAGTATCCTCGCCTGCCATCTGATAGGCTTCCTCCAGTTTGTCCTTCACAATGGGCGTATTCTCGTCTATCTCAAGCTGGTTCCATCTTTGCTGCAGAAAGTAGGTTCGGTCGTTGTCGCCTCCGTAAGTGTCGCGGAAAGTAATATACTTGATGTTGTCGCTTACGAGCGTTTTCTTGCTGGGCGAGAAATCGTATACGGGATCGTGCATGAGCAGCGGATGTCTGCCCACAAGAATATCTACCAGCATGGATTTTCCACTACCATTTCTTCCCACGATGGCGATATGCTCGCCCTCGCAGGCTGTAAAGTTGACAGGCTCTGCCATTCGCCATTCTGGCATACGGGTCACGCCATTCTCAATCTTGATAATTGTTTGCATTTCTGTCTAATATTAATGTTTCCTGAGAGCTCCCAGGAGTTTGGTCTGAGGGCCTGTTAGTGTGTTGTCGGTTGTCGAAGCCTTGCCTCTGTTGCGTATGGCAAAGTCTTTCCAACTGGAGTAGTGTGGCGCGTCGGTCTCGGGTCTTCCCATCTGCAGAAAGTGGCAGTAGGCAGCTCCGAGTGCGTCGGTCGCATCCATGAACTTGGGCATGTCGTTGTCGCTGATCTTCAGCATTCTCTGCAGCATGCCAGCCACCTGCTCCTTGGAGGCCTGACCCTGTCCGGTGATGGCCATTTTGATTTTCAGCGGAGCATACTCGTGTATTGGTACATCGTGATGTATGGCTGCAGCGATGGCTACTCCCTGTGCTCGTCCAAGCTTGAGCATAGACTGCACGTTCTTGCCAAAGAAGGGTGCCTCAATCGCCATTTCGTCGGGTAGGTATTCGTCAATAATACCTGTCACCCGTTCGAAAATCTCGCCTAAGCGGAGGTAGGGGTCGCTTTCTTTGCGCATATCGATGATGCCCATCACCACAAGCTGCGCCTTGTTGCCTACGACCCTTATAACGCCATAGCCCATGACATTTGTGCCAGGGTCTATGCCGAGTATGATTTTCTCTGCCTGGTTAGTTTGTTTCATCTTCTGTTGTTGATAACCTATCTGATTCTTATCTGTCCATATAGGGGTTATGGGCGAGTTCCTCGCCTATGGTGGTGGTGTTGCCATGTCCTGGCAGCACTTTTGTCTTGTCGGGCAACTGTGCCAAGAGACGTAGACTGTTGATAATCTGGAACATCGAACCGCCTTGGAAATCTGTTCTTCCTATAGAATTTTGGAAGAGTGTGTCGCCAGTGAAGGCTACACCCTCTGCTTCGCAATAGAAGGTGACCGAACCTTTAGAGTGACCAGGGGTTGGGATGATGCTCAGCTCATGGTTGCCGAAGTGTATGGTCTCGCCGTCCTCGAAGAAATGACCGATTGGTGGAAACACGGTGTCTATCTTCATCTGATAGAATGACTCAGCTTGATGCTGCAGGTTTTTCATCAGATGTTCGTCTGCCTGTGCCACCTCGGGTTTGAGTCCGAAAGCCTGATAGATGGTGTCGTTGCCAAAGTTGTGGTCAAGATGACCATGTGTCACCAGCAGGTGTATGGGGTTGAAATTATTCCCGGTAATATAATCGGTAATGGCTTTTCGTTCTTCTGGATAGAAGGCTCCGCAGTCAATGATGACGCACTCCTTGGTTTCGTCGCTCACCACGTAGCAGTTCTCAGAAAGCATGTTGCACTGGAATCGTTCGATATGTAACATTTTAGTTTTCTCCTATTTTTTGAGGGTTGTTGTTTGGATGTTTTTTACTTTGTCTCCTTGCGGTGAGTCTTAGCAGGGCACGTAGACGAGCTGCTTGTCTTGTGCAAACCACTCTTCGTCGAAAAAGGTGCTCAGTGGTGTAATTTCAGCCACCCGACTGTAGCTCTTGAGCTCTTCGTTCAAGTTGCCTCCTTTCAGGCAGAGCAGTCCGTTGGGCAGGGCATTCTGCTGTGTCTTTTTGAAGTTCTTCTTAATGATTTTCATCAAGTCGGGCAGTTGCATGACTGCACGGCTTACCACAAAGTCATATTTCCCCTTTTCTTCTTCTCCTCTCAGGTGTTCAGCCTTGAGGTTTTTCAGTCCGATGGCCTCAGCCACCTCGTTGCATACTCTAATCTTCTTGCCCGTACCGTCGATGAGTTTGAATCGGCACTCTGGGAAGAGGATGGCAAGAGGAATACCAGGGAAGCCTCCTCCGCATCCGAAATCGAGAATCTCGGTTCTGTCTTTGAAGTTGATGGCTTTGGCGATAGCCATGGAGTGCAGCACGTGGTGTTCGTAGAGATTATCTATGTCCTTTCTGCTGATGACATTGATCTTGGCGTTCCACTCTCTGTACAGAGCGTCAAGCTGTGCTATTTGCTCTTTCTGTCTGTCCGTGAGGTTCGGAAAGTATTTGTTGATGATATCCATGTTGTCTTCTGTTATTGTGGTGGCAAAGTTACTAAAAAAAGATAAGAAACAAGTGGTTTCGATGAAAAAAGATTCGAGTCGGGGTTTATATAAATAAAAAAGGAAGCTTGTTGAGAAGCTTCCTTTGTTGAGGTGTCTAGCGGAGTCGAACCGCTCTACACGGTTTTGCAGACCGTTACCTAACCGCTCGGTTAAGACACCTTGTAGCGTTGCAACATCATTTCTGATTAGCGAGTGCAAAGGTACTGCTTTTATTTTATTCCACCAAATTTTTTCTTGCTTTTTTCTGATTATTCTTACATTTATCATAAAAAGCACAGCCTGCGCAGTGAAAATCCTTGCATTTTCGGGCGGAACTGACAGCCCGATAGATACAAATGGCGGCATACGTGATGCATGCCGCCAATGTGATACCTATAATCAAGTATTGGATAGTCATTCTTTTGATGTGATTATCCTACTGCGTTGTAGCCATTGGTGGAGTTGTTGCGCATGATGTCGCGGATGTTCATTTCCTTGAATTCCTGTGCGCGATGCTCGTTCTCCAATAGTTCTTCTTCCTCTACATCCTTCTCGGAACGTGTAAAGGTGAAGGTTTTGTACTTCATTTCGGCAATAGCCCAACCGATGATAGCTACTGCGAAGAGTACGATCAATCCAATTAATGCGTTCATTTCTGTATGTGTATATATAATAATGTGTAATGTTACAAGTCTCGTGTGGCTTTCGATGTTTTAGTATTCGTCATCGTCGGCAACATCCTCTGCGTCATCAAGACCGAGGTTCTCAGGATCTTCGAAGGTGGTGCGATAGCTTTCTTCTGTCAACTTGTCATCATCGAAGGCGTCATCGTCCTCATCTGGATCGTTGTAGTGGTCTTCAATCTCTGGTGCATCCTCATCCTCGTCCTCCTCGCGGTCTGCCAACTCATCCTCGCGGTCGAGCTCATCGTCGTCATCGAATCTCATGCGTACTTTCTCTACCATAGGTTTCTCCTTGGCAAAGATAGCCTCGGTCCATGATCCCTTAGGAATCTCGAGAACTTCGAAACCGTCGTTTACCTTCTTCTCATATAGTCCGCCAGCCTTGTGCAGACGGTCTTTAGGCAGAGTTGTGGTGCTGATTTCAAAGCCACTCTGGATAATGTCCTGGATGCTCTGTGGTAGACTGTCCCATCCACCACCAAAGTTACGTTCAAGCACCTCCATGAGTTTGGCAGCGCTGATGTGGCGGATGTTCTCGTATGTCAGGTCGGTGACGCGCAGGATGGGGCGCTTCTTGATGGCATACTTCACCTTGTTGTCGTTGATATGGAAAACACCCACTTTGAAGCCACGCTGATTATATTTTTCGATGACTTCAGGCTTGTTTATCTTCACTTCCTCTATCTCGAAGGCGCTACGGATAATAGCGACGTATTTGTTCTGGCAGTCTTTCAGGTCGGAGTCTTTCTCGGCAGCTTCCCAAAGACGGAACACGTCGTTCTCCTGAATGTCCCATACGTTGCTCTTTGTCAGAGTCTTGAGTGTCAATGCTTTTTCTTTCTTCATTGTTGTTACATGTTTTTTCAGTTGCAAAAGTAAATACTATATTTTTAATATCCAAATTTTTCTGTGTGTTTTTCATAAAAAAGTACTCTTTTTGTTGGGGTTTCATTTTTTTTGTTTACCTTTGCATGAAAGCAGGATTTGTCCTGGTATGGTAATATATGAGAAAAGACGAATACTGTATGAGAAAAATGACAGATAATCTTAGACATAATGAGTGAACCACTAGCAGAAAGAATGAGGCCCCGCACATTGGCTGACTATGTCGGTCAGAAACATTTGGTGGGCGAAGGAGCAGTGCTGCGCAAGATGATTGACGCAGGCCGAATATCATCGTTTATACTCTGGGGACCTCCTGGTGTAGGCAAGACCACGCTTGCCCAGATAGTGGCTCAGACCCTGCAAGTGCCTTTCTATACGTTGAGTGCTGTGACCAGTGGTGTGAAGGATGTACGCGAAGTTATAGAGCGTGCCAAGAGCGGCAGGTTCTTCAATTCTGCTTCACCCATTCTTTTTATTGATGAGATTCATCGTTTCTCCAAGAGTCAGCAGGACTCTCTGTTAGGTGCGGTGGAGAAGGGAGTTGTGACGCTGATTGGGGCCACCACGGAGAATCCTTCCTTCGAAGTGATACGCCCATTGTTGTCTCGCTGCCAGCTCTACGTGCTCAAGTCGTTGGACAAGGAAGACTTGGAGGAGCTCTTGCATCGGGCATTGACAGAGGACATAGAACTGAAGAAGAAGCATATAGAATTACAGGAAACGGGTGCCTTGATGCGTTTCAGCGGTGGTGATGCCCGCAAGTTGCTCAACATCCTGGAGTTGGTGGTAGAATCGGCAGGTTCTGACGAGGTGGTTATTACCGACAAGATGGTTGAGGAACAGCTGCAGCAGAATCCTCTGGCCTACGACAAGCAGGGTGACATGCACTACGATATCATTTCGGCGTTTATCAAAAGTATACGAGGCAGCGATCCTGATGCAGCCTTATACTGGATGGCACGCATGATAGAAGGCGGAGAAGATCCACAATTTATCGCTCGCCGAGTCGTAATAAGTGCCTGTGAGGATGTGGGATTGGCCAATCCCAATGCCTTGTTGTTGGCAAATGCGGCTTTCGATACCGTGATGAAAATAGGATGGCCCGAGGGACGTATCGCCTTGGCAGAGGCTGTGGTCTATCTTGCCACCAGTCCGAAGAGCAACAGCGCCTATCTGGCTATAGATGCAGCCTTGGCAAAGGTGCGCCAGACGGGCAATCTGCCTGTGCCCCTTCATATTCGCAATGCTCCTACTAAGCTGATGAGCGAACTGGGTTATCATGATGGATATCGTTATCCTCACGACTATCCTGGACATTTTGTCGAGCAGCAGTATCTGCCCGATGCTATTCAGGACAGCCGTTTCTGGTTTGCACAGCATTCGCCTTCAGAAGAACGGCTATACCAGTGGATGACTACTTGCTGGGGAGAAAGATTTAAGTGATGAGTGAGAAATCAAAATACCTTATAACTATATAGAAAACCAAGAAAATGAATATACAACAAGACCCAGAATTCATGATGACTCTTCAGAGGGTTGTCGAGTTCGTTGGAACATTTGCCTTTGCTTTGTCGGGCATTCGTCTTGCAGCCTCTAAGCATTACGACTGGTTGGGAGGTTTCGTGTGTGGTGTGGCTGTGGCCATAGGTGGAGGAACTATCCGTGACGTAATGCTCGGCGTGCGTCCTTTCTGGATGCTGAGTCCCATCTATCTGATATGTACGCTTATGGCGCAGGGTGTCGTCATCGTGTTTCACCATTATCTGAAAAGACTCGATAATACGTGGTTTCTTTTTGATACATTGGGATTGGCACTGTTCAATATAGCCGGCATACAAAAGACGATAGACAGTGGTTTCCCCTTTTGGGTGGCCATCATCATGGGCTGTATCACAGGAGCGGCTGGTGGAGTTATTCGCGATGTGCTGCTTAACGAGGAACCAGTCATCTTCCGAAAGGAGATATATGCCATGGCGTGTATCCTGGGTGGCCTGACCTATTGGGCATTGGATTCGATGGGTGTCAGTCTGTACGTCACAACGGCAGTGGCCTTTTTGGTGGTGTGTGCCATCCGCCTCATCGCTGTAAGGTATCACATATCCTTGCCCAAGTTGCATGATGAGGAACCGGGAGAACCGAAACAGGAATAAAAAAAACAAATTCAGAATCCTGCGAATGTTCAATGAATAATTATAGAAAAAACGGAAAAGCGAAATATATTAATCAATGAAAAAACTAAAGACAATCTTTACAGTAGCAGTCATGGTTGCTCTCTTGCTGCAGGCTGGTACAATGAAGGCTCAGAACAAGCGAGAGTTTCGTGGCGTGTGGATACAATGTGTGAACGGACAGTATCTGGGAAAGACGACAGAACAGATACAGACCATGCTTAGCAGCCAGCTCGATGAACTGCAGAAGGATGGTGTCAATGCCGTTATTTTTCAGGTGAGGGCAGAGTGCGATGCTCTCTATGAAAGCAAGTTGGAACCTTGGAGCCGATATTTGACAGGAAAGCAAGGAAAAGCTCCGTCTCCTTATTGGGACCCTTTGCAATGGATGGTGGAGCAGTGTCATCGTAGAGGCATGGAACTGCATGCCTGGATCAATCCTTATCGCGCCAAGCACGGAGGAACTCCTATGGGACAGCTGGCTTCCAGTAGTGTGGTGGTGCAACATCCAGAGCTCTGTTTCTCGTATGATGATCTGGTGCTGCTCAACCCCGGTCTGCAGGAGGCGGCCGACTATACTTGTCGTGTGGCAGCCGATATCGTGAGCCGATACGATATCGACGGATTTCACATCGACGATTATTTCTATCCTTATCCTGTAGCAGGCAAGCAGATTCCAGACCAGCAGCTCTATCAGCGCATGAATCATGGCTTTTCCAATATTCAGGATTGGCGACGCGACAATGTAAGCCGTTTTGTGAAGCAATTGGGAGAGACCATCCATGCTGTAAAGCCCTGGGTGAAGTTCGGTGTTTCACCTTTCGGTATTTATCGCAACAAGCGCAACGACCCTAACGGAAGCCTGACCAATGGTCTGCAAAACTATGACGACCTGTATGCCGATGTGCTGTTGTGGGTCAACAATGGTTGGGTCGACTATAATGTGCCGCAACTCTACTGGGAGATAGGCAATCGAGCTGCCGACTACAAGACGCTTATCACTTGGTGGAACAAGCATGCATCGGCACGCCCATTATATATAGGTGAAGACATAGAGCGTACTGCTAAGTATGCCGACCCGGATAATCCAAAGAGTCATCAGTTGCCAGCCAAACATCGTCTTCACCAGCAGATGCCCAATGTGAAGGGAACCGCGCTGTGGTATGCCAAGACTGCTGCCGACAATGTGGGCAACATCGGTCATACGCTTCGCGACTATTATTGGCGCACGCCAGCCCTTCCTCCTTTGATGCCATTCCTGGATGACAAAGCACCAAAGAAAGTGAAAGGTCTTAAACTCGTATGGACCGAAAACGGACCGCAACTTACATGGAAGGCTCCAAAAGGAAAGAAGTGGGGCGACGTGGCAAATCGCTATGTGATCTATCGATTTGAAAAGGGCGAGAAGGTAGACCTCTCGAATGCTTCAAGTATTCTCAAAGTGACTTATGACGAATCCTTCAAGTTGCCATACGTGAAGGACAAACGATTCACCTATTTGGTGACAGCTCTCGACCGTGTGGGCAATGAGAGTAAGGGCAAGAAGAAAGCTGTTTCGTTTTAAAAGATGTGATGAGCAATGAAAATGACGAGAAAAGATGTTCGTAAACGAAACTTTTCATTCTTTTTTCTTGCTCATCACTTTATTTTTTGTATCTTTGCATAATCAAAAGCATTAATCTATGGACATAACGGAACAAACAATCTTACAGGTAGAGCGCTTTTTAAGAAAAGTGGCTCAGAAGTTTCCTGAATCAGAGGAAACTTCCGTGTTGACAGACATTCATGTGCGTGTATCTCAAGACAGCGGAGAACTGCTGGCTTTCGATGATGACGACAAGGAAATAACACGTTGTGTGGTGGAGCAATGGATAGACAATAAAGATGAGAATTTCTATGATGAAGTTGCCAAGATTCTGCGCGAACTGATGAGAAGGAATGCCGACCTGATAGACTCGTTGGGTATTCTGAAGCCCTATAGTTTTGTTCTTGAGGACGATGATAAGGAAAACCTCGGTGAGCTCTATCTTGCCGACGATGATACAGTAATCGTAGGGGGCGACTTGATGGAAGGACTCGACAGCGACCTTGACAGCTTCTTTGATGACTTGCTGAAAGAAGACTCGTAAAGTCTTCGAGTGAAGAACTCGGAGATAAGAACTTTGCGTTAAGAACTCTGGTTGAAGTATGAAGACTCCGAGTAAAGAACGAGCAATAGCACAAAAACTTAATTTTCAATAATCTAATTTATTCTAAGAATTATGGCAAGAAGATATTTATTGGGCTTTGACGTAGGCTCCAGTTCTGTGAAAGCATCTCTTACAGATGTTGACAGTGGCGAAATTGCCGCATCAGCTTTTTATCCTGACCATGAGGCACCTATCATGGCTGTAAAGGCAGGGTGGGCAGAGCAAGACCCACAGATGTGGTGGGACAATGCCAAGCTGTCGTTTCAGAGAATTATGGCAGAGACTGGTGCCAAGGGAGAAGACATCCTTGCTATAGGTATTTCATATCAGATGCACGGCTTGGTGTGCGTGGACAAGCAGCAGAACGTGTTGCGTCCAAGTATCATCTGGTGCGATTCGCGTGCCGTGCCTTATGGTGATAAGGCTTTCCGTGATCTTGGCGAAGAGCGTTGTCTGCAGAGCTTGCTCAATTCACCAGGCAACTTTACTGCTTCCAAATTGGCTTGGGTCAAGGAGAATGAGCCAAAGTTGTTTGACAAGATAGACAAAATCATGTTGCCCGGTGACTATCTGGCCATGAAATTGTCGGGCGAGGTAAAGACAACCATCAGCGGACTTTCTGAAGGTATGATGTGGGATTTCAAGGAGAAGAAACCAGCCAAGTTCCTGCTTGATTACTACGGATTTGACGAGAGTGTGCTGGCCGACATCGTTCCTACTTTCTCAGTACAGAGCGTAGTTTCCAAGGAGGCAGCTCAAGAGTTGGGACTCAAGGAAGGCACACCTATTTCATATCGTGCAGGCGACCAGCCAAACAATGCAGTCAGCCTGAATGTGTTCAATCCTGGCGAGATAGCAAGTACTGCCGGTACTTCAGGCGTAGTATATGGTGTGCTCGGAGATGTGAACTATGATCCTCACAGCCGTGTCAATACCTTTGCGCATGCCAACTATACCAAGGAACTCGACCGTTTGGGTGTGCTTCTTTGCATCAATGGTACGGGTATTCTCAATGCATGGGTACATCGAAATATCACACCTGATGTCAGCTATGCCGATATGAACGATTTGGCTGCAGGCGTGCCTATCGGAAGTGAAGGAGTGCGTATCATACCATTCGGCAATGGAGCAGAGCGTGTGCTTGAGAACAAGGAAGTGGGTTGCTCTATCCGTGGCTTGAACTTCAATAAGCACAATCGAGCACATATTGTGCGTGCGGCACAGGAAGGCATTGTCTTCAGTTTCTGCTACGGAATGGAAATTATGCAGCAGATGGGTATGGAACTCAACAAGATTCATGCTGGAAAGGCTAATATGTTCCTGAGTCCTTTGTTCCGCGATACGCTTGCCAGCGTGAGTGGAGCCACCATTGAACTGTATGAGACTGACGGTAGTGCTGGTGCTGCTAAGGGTGCTGGTATTGGTGCAGGAATCTATAAGGATCATAATGAGGCTTTCGCTTCGCTCAAGAAGTTGGCTGTTGTAGAGCCTGATGTAGCCCATCGCGATGCTTACAAGGAGGCTTATGAGACCTGGAAACAGGAACTGAACAAGCTTAAACGCTAATGTACAGTTCATGAGCAGGTGTGCAAAATCAACTCTGTATTGGTTAGAGGAGCCCTGCCTTATTGAAATAAATCAATAAAAATAAAAAGGATGAGAAATTATCTCATCCTTTTTTTGTTTAATAGTTTATTTTTAGTATCTTTGCAATCTATAACATTTATATATAAGGATTATGGCTCACAAAAATAATCATTTGGTAATCATGGCAGGTGGAGTAGGCAGTAGATTCTGGCCTATGAGCACCGAGGAGAAACCCAAGCAGTTTATAGATGTACTTGGTACAGGTCGTACTTTGTTACAACTGACATTCGACAGATTCGAAGGTATTTGCGACCCAGAGAATGTGTGGGTGGTTACAAACAAGAAGTATGCAGCCCTTGTACAGGAGCAATTGCCCGAGATTCCTGCGGGCAACATCGTGCAGGAACCATGTCGCCGCAATACGGCTCCATGTGTTGCCTACATCAGTTGGCGAATCAAGGAGAAGGATCCCAATGCCAATATTGTCGTTTCACCTTCCGATCATATTGTTGCCAACAGTAATGAGTTCAGACGAGTTATTATTTCTGCACTCAAGTTTACTGGCGAGACCGACAGTATTGTAACCCTTGGCATGAAGCCAACTCGTCCTGAGACGGGATATGGCTATATACAGGGTGATCTTCGTACACCTTCTGCCCGTAACAAGGAGGTATATCGTGTAGATCAGTTTCATGAGAAACCAGACCTGGAAACCGCCAAGAAGTATCTTAGCGACAAGAACTTCTTCTGGAATGCAGGAATCTTCATCATGAGCGCAGCCACCATAGTGAATGCTTTCCGTGTATATCAGCCAGCCATAGCTAAGATATTCGAGAGCCTGCGTCCTATTTATGGCACACCACAAGAGCAGGAGCAGATAGACCTGAGATATCCTGAGTGCGAGAATATCTCTATCGACTATGCCATTATGGAAAAGGCAGAGGAGATATTTGTCTTCCCTGCCAGTTTCGGATGGAGCGACTTGGGTACATGGGGCAGTTTGCTGGCACAGTCACGTCGCGACCTGTATGGTAATGCCACTATAGGCAAAAATATCCAGATGATAGAGTCAAAAAATAACATTGTTCATACTTTAAACGAGAAGAAGGTTGTCATTCAGGGGCTCGAAGGCTATATTGTAGCCGAGGAAGACGGAACGCTTCTTATCTGCAAGATGTCGGAAGAACAGCGCATCAAACAGTTCTCGGGAATGAATTAGTCTCTGAGTTTTCATGAGTTCAATATAAAAAAAATCTTCGCAAGTCACACTTGCGGAGATTTCTTTTTATGATTAGTTGTAGCCTTTGTTTTAATGGCTTTTCTTCCCATTTTTCCTTTCTCTTAGGAAAAAGTTTAGCTTCTTTATTTCTTTTTCAGTCCCTTGTAAGCTATGAAGGCGACAACAACGACAGCCAAGGCCAAGAGCACGTAGCCTATTTCGTGGCTGTACTTCAATGCCTGCTGGTATACGTCATGTGTGGTCTTGTAGTCGGTGTACTGGTATATGCTCCAGCCTATGATGGCCAGTACTGTGTTCCAGATGCCGGCACCAATAGTGGTGTACGACAGGAACTTGCCCAGATGCATGCCCGACAGACCTGCAGGAATACTGATGAGCTGACGTACGGCAGGAACCAGTCGGCCAAATATGGTAGAGGCAGCGCCGTGCTTGCGGAAATATTCCTCGGCTGTTTCTACCTTTTCGCGGTTGATGAGACACATGTGTCCTATACGACTGTCTGCAAAGCGGTAGATGATGGGGCGTCCCACCCATTTGGCGAGATAGTAGTTGATAAGGGCTCCTATGTCAGCTCCTATTGTGGCTACCACGATGACAAGCAGAAAATTCATTCCGCTGGCAGGATCCATAGCCTTCCATGCTGCAGGTGGAACTACCACCTCAGAAGGGAAAGGGATGAAAGAACTCTCGATGGCCATGAAAAGCATGACCACCCAGTAGTTCAAATTATTGAGAATCCACAGAAAGAGTGCAGCTGTATTCATTTTCGTTAATATAACATGAAATGATAGATGGTAGGAAAAAACTTACTTGTTGAGTTTTGCCCAAGTATCTTTCAGTCCTACAGTCTTGTTGAATACAGGATGCTCTGCTGTTGAGTCGAGGTCGGCCATGAAGTAGCCGATGCGCTGGAACTGCAGATACTCGCCTGGCTTCTTGGCAGCAGCATATTCCTCAACATAGCAGTTGGTGAAGGTGTGCAGGCTCTCAGGGTTGAGCAACTCGCGGAAGTCGCGCTCGTCAGCTGATGGGTTTTCCACGTTGAACAGGCGGTCGTATTCACGGACTTCAGCCTTCACACAATGGTCGGCAGAAACCCAGTGCAGGGTTCCCTTCACCTTGCGGTTGGCACCTTCCATTCCGCTCTTGCTGATAGGATCGTATTCTGCCTGAATCTCGACGATGTTTCCTTCTGCATCCTTGGTGCATCCGGTACACTTCACAATATAGGCATTTTTCAGACGAACCTCCTTGCCGGGAGTCATGCGGAAGAACTTCTTTGGAGCATCTTCCATGAAGTCGCCACGCTCTATCCACAGATTCTTGCTGAAGGTAATGGTGTGTGTACCGTCAGCCTCGTTCTCAGGATTGTTGATAGCTTCCATTTCCTCGCTCTCTCCCTCAGGATAGTTGGTGATAACGAGTTTCACAGGGTCGAGTACAGCACTTACTCGGCATGCTTTCTTGTTGAGGTCCTCGCGTACAGAAGCCTCGAGAAGAGCCATGTCGTTGAGGGCGTCGAACTTGGTATAGCCAATGCTGTCGATAAACATGCGAATGCTCTCTGGTGAATAGCCACGACGGCGCATGCCGCAGAGTGTAGGCATACGAGGATCGTCCCATCCATTGACGAGGTGTTCGTCTACGAGTGTATGCAACTTGCGCTTGCTCATCACTGTATAGGTAAGGTTCAAGCGGTTGAACTCAATCTGTCGTGGACGATTGTCGTACAGATTGTCTGCTGTATTGTCCTTCTCCTTGAGGAAGTCGATAAACTTATCGTACAAAGGACGATGGGGTACAAACTCCAAGGTACAGATAGAGTGGGTTACGCCTTCAAAGTAGTCGCTCTGTCCGTGGGCAAAGTCGTACATAGGATAGCAGTGCCACTTGGTGCCTGTACGGTGGTGTGGAGTTTGGATAATACGATAGATGATAGGGTCGCGGAAGTGCATGTTGGGATTCGCCATGTCGAGTTTGGCACGCAGCACCATGCTTCCTTCTACAGCCTCGGGAGAGTTCATCTTCTCGAAGAGTGCAAGGCTTTCCTCTACAGGGCGGTCACGATAAGGGCTTGCTGTACCGGGAGTGGTAGGAGTTCCCTTTTGTTCTGCAATCAGTTCCGCAGTCTGCTCGTCGATGTAGGCATGTCCGTTCTTGATCATCCAGATGGCAAAGTCCCACAACTTCTCAAAATAGTCGGAAGCATAGTAGATATTGCCCCACTTGAAGCCGAGCCATTGTATGTCCTGCAGGATGTTTTCTACGTATTCGTTGTTCTCCTTGCTGGGGTTTGTATCGTCAAAACGAAGGTTGCAGATACCGTTATATTTCTCTGCCACACCAAAGTCCATGCAGATAGCTTTGGCGTGTCCGATATGCAGATATCCGTTAGGCTCTGGGGGAAAGCGTGTCTGTATGCGACCGTTGTTCTTGCCCTCCTTGAGATCTTCTTCTACAAATTGTTCAACGAAAGAGATGCTTTTCTTCTCTTCGTTCAGATTTTCTTCATTTATTGCCATATTTCAATGAGATATGTTTTATATATATAATAATGTGGTGCAAAGTTACAAAATAAATTGTAAGTATGAAAAAGATGAGCATTTTATTTTTGCTGAAATAGTTGAAGAGGTGTGGAAAAAAGGTTGTGTGTTATTGTTTTTATAAGATTTTTTCAAAAAAGAACAATAAAACACGTCAAAATATTTTTTTATTCAAAATAATTTTGCTACCTTTGCAAACGTTATCCTGAATACAATCTTTTTACCTTAAACGGACTAATACCTATTGAATAGACGCTCTTCACTGTGAAGTGAGGAGCGTTTTTTATTTGTATTACTTAGCTTCTTGCTTTTTGCGGAAGGTCTCGTTGTTGACAACCATCATTCCTTCAGCTACGTCTATCTGTACCTGTGTCTGGATATCCTTGTCCACTCCCTTTCGGTCGAGCAGGATAATGGTCTGGTCGCCTTCAGGTTTGGCAATGAGTTCCCACTTGTAGTAGTCCTGAGTGTTTTTGGTTGTAACGGTCAGGTCGCTGTTCAGTGTGATAACCTTGCTTCCGTCGTAGCTCTGATAGTCGCCGGCAGCCTTGTTCTGGAAAGCGGTATCGGTAACTACTGCTACCTCTGTGGTTGCAGTCTGTGGCTGTTCAGCCTTCTTGCCGTTGCAAGCTGCCATGGTAAGACCGAGAGCAGCGATTGCAAAAATCATCATTTTCTTCATATTGATTCTGATTTTGATTAATATATTTGTTAGTATTGTTATTGATTCATTTCCTTTTGCTGGAGTGTAGTCTTTGGCGTTGCCGTTTTTCTCTTTTTTTAATTGAAGAAGATGTCTATCTGTGTGGCTGCCATGAAGACAGCAACTGTCAGCATTACCAAGACAGAGAGTGAGCCTATAGTGATTGGAAGCCACGATTGATGCAATTGTCTGCCGGTGGTTTTCCATTGCTCAATACCCTGTGGGTCGATATAGGCCAGCAGATAGTAGCACAGGGTGGCGTACAAGGCTCCGAAAAAGATGCCCACCAATATGTCGCCTGGGTAGTGTACTCCCATATAGGCGCGTGAGTATGCCATCACTATGGCCCAAGCCAGGAGGAAAAGATTCAACTTCCTGTTGCGGGCCAAATACATGGCGAAGAAAACCATTCCCCATGCGTTGGCGGCATGAGAGGAGGGAAATCCATATCTGCCGCCCCGATAATTGCTCACGATATGCACCATGGGCGAGATGGGGTTGTCTGTATTGCTGGGTCTCAGACGTTCTACCATTGGCTTGATAAGGCCTGAGGTGGTCTGGTCGCAGAGCACCACGATGGCAATGATGGCTACGAGGCATTTTGTTGCCGATCGCCAGTCATAGTTGCGGAACATCACATAGAGGAAACTTGCATAAAAGGGTATCCATACAAATCGGCTGCTGTACATCATCATGAAATAGTCCCAATAGCTGTTGTGGAATCCGTTGAGGAACAACAATAGTTGGGTGTCAGCCTGTTCCAGTGTGTTGAGCATGTCTGTCATTCGTGTCTTTTAATTTCTTTTTTTGTTGTTGTTACTTGAGAACTTTTTTTAGGGATGATGGGGGAGAGCATGATGACTATTTTGTACTGATGTCGTCGTACAGTTTCTGCAGATATGCCTGTCCGCGCTTGATGTTGTAGCCGGGCTTGGTTCCCTTGTCATAGAGTACTTTCTTGCTCTTGTTGTCGAATATCAGCGAGTTTTCTTCGCTTACCACGCCAAAGGCATCGTTGACCGTGAAGAAGGCAAACTTAGGTGTGGCATCGCTCAGCATGTTCTTGCTGAAGAGGAAGTCTTTGTGTTCCACTCCCAACTGTCCTAACAGTGTGGCGGCAATGTCCTGCTGTGAGCCGATGAGTTTTATCTTCATAGGATGGGCTATGGCTCCGCCTGTCAGGATGAGAGGAATCTGGTAACGGCTTCTGTCGCCATTGTCGAGATGCTCCTTGTATCCGCCTACGTGGTCGGGCACGAAGATGATGAGCGTGTTTTTCCATTTGGGTAGCTTGCGGTATCTGCGCACGATGGCACCCATCACACTGTCGGTATAGGCAAAAGCATTCAGTCGCTTGTCTTTCAGTCGGCTGTAGGGCACTTCGAAAGGCTCATGACTGCTCGATGTCTGGAAGACTCTGAACACAGGACGGCCTGTTGGTTTCTCGTGTTCGATGTCGTACATCAGCCTGTCGGCCACGATATGGTCGTGCACTCCCCATTTGCTCAGTCGCTGTTCGATAGGGAAGTCCTGGTCTGAGGTGATGTGCTGGAAACCCTGTGAGATAAGATAGGAGCGCTGGTTGGTAAAGTTGATGTCGCCACCATAATAGTAGGCAGTCTGGTAGTTCTTATATTTCACCAACGACTTGGAGATAGATGGCAGGTGGCTCGACTTGTTGGGATCCTTCATGATGCTCATGGTGGGCTGTGCAGGATAACCGCTCAGAATGGCCACGAGTCCGCGGTCGGTTCTGAAGCTGTTGGCATAGAAGCGGTTGAAGAGGATGCCCTGCTGGGCTATGGAGTCGAGACATACAGCCACGTCTTTCTGTGTACCTATGGATGGAAGCAGGTCACTTGCGAAACTTTCCATCACTACAAGCAGGATGTCTGGAGCATGCTTGCGTGCCTCATCGCTGAGAATGGGGTAGGTGTTCTCGTCGCTTTGGCTCACCATTGTACGGAATATCTTGTTGGCTTCGGCAGCGTCCATATAGCGATACTGGTCTTCGAAGTTCTGCTGTCTTGTCATCGACTCGAGAAGACTGAACATCGGGTTTACCGCCGAGTGGTTGAGGTAAGATAGCTGGCTGAAATAAGCAGTTCCTGTATTTGTCGTAGCCACAGTGAATCCTCCACGGATAGGGATGATGAGCAGGGCAGTCATGACGAAGACAATAATAGATGTACGTACGCGATGGCAGTCGAGTCCTTCGTTTCTGTAATCACGTCTTCCGTAACGGTCGCGTCGTGGTTCGGGCATGCGCAACATCCACCAGGTCAGTGCCGATATGGCTGTGAGAGCAAGGATGCCCAAGCCAATCTCTCCAAAAGATGCACTTGCAAAGGCGTCAGCAGGCGATGTGAAGAAATAGAAGAAAGGCATGCTGTCCAAGGGGAAGCACCAATAGGGGTAGAGTACGGCATTGAGAACGAAGCAGAAGGCTGTGGCAACTGCTATGATGCCCATATATGTGTTGAATATCGGGCGTATGAACTCCTGTCTTATCCATACGTTGGCAAGCAGGAGCAAGCCGGGCAGGAGCATGAGATAACCGGCCATAGACAGGTCAATGCGAAGACCATGAAACATGACGGGCATCATTTCTGCAAATACTTCTCCCCACGACATTTGTGATGCGCCATGGGTAACAAGCATGAATAATGGTTTCTGCAGTATGAAGATGATCATGAGCACGATGTATGTTCTCACGAACCATATTATTTGTTTCATTCCTCCGAGTTTGTTCATTCTGACCTGTTATTTTAATTTTTATGGCAAAATTACGGCTTTTATTCCACATAGGCAATTTATTTGTATATAATTAATAAAAAAAACCACAAAAAATTTGGTTTGTATCTTGTTTTGCTGTATCTTTGTCACTGGTAATTTTAAAAAACAACTAACTTAATGCCATGGCTAAATATAACTTAACACCTAAAAAGGAAAAAGTAGCCCGTTATCAAACTCTTCTTAGTGATAAGCTCAAGGACAGTCTGTACGAGGGAATTTTGCGAATTATCGTAGCAGAAGGTAAATACAAAGACAAAACTTACAATACCCGTAAGTTGGCTGCTGAACTAAATACCAATGCTCGTTATATATCTGCAGTTTGTGCCACACGACTGCACAAGAACTATTCGGAATTCGTCAACGATTTTCGAATCAACGAAGCTATGTCGCTGCTTTCAGACCGTCGCTATACCAAGATGACTATCGAGGACATCAGCGAAATGGCAGGCTTCAATACCCGTCAGAGTTTTTATGCCAACTTCTACCATCGCATGGGAATGACCCCTTGTGAGTACAGAAAGCAACAGGCACAAAAGAAAAAGGAGGCAGGCGCTTAGCCTTCCTCCTGTATTATCATTGGTGATTGAACTTTCGCTGGGTTCGGAAGTTTCTTCCACTTTCCCTTTTCGGAAGCGGAATGTGTTATTGTAGTGTGCCTTTTTCCCTTGCAGTATGAGTGAGGGTTACTTGGATTTTATTTTCTCAGGAGAGTCTTCAGGGCTTTGGTCTTTGCCTGTCGGGCCATTTTCCGTACAGCCTTGTCTCTTATCTGTCTTACTCTTTCGCGTTTCAGTTCCATGTCCTCGGCGATGTCTGCCATGGGGATGTGAGGGCAACCTATGCCGTAAAACTTGCGTATTACTTCGCGCTCGCGCTCATCGAGTATTTCGATGGCTGCCTTGAGGTCTTCTGAAATGAGGCGGAAGTAAGTGTTCTCTTCCTCTGAAAGTGCATCCTTGTTGATCAGTATGTCGAGCAGGGTGTACTTGTTGTTGGTGCCAAGGGGCGCGTCTATAGAAAGGGGCCGACTCAGTTTCTTGTTGAGTTGTTGGTGCCCGTCTTTTGGCATTCCGTAAGAAGCAGACTGCTGTTTGATGGCCTGTTCCATGGCCTTGCGAATGAAGGGTGCGGCATAGGCTATAAATTGTGTTCCGCGCTCAGTATCATATTTTTGCGCAGCTTGTGTCATAGCCATGTATCCCTCGCTCACCAGGTCGTCGAAGTCTACACCTTTTCCCTTAAACCTATTCGCCAACGATTTTACGTAGCTCAGGTTTTCTGTGACCAGTTGGTTGATATTCTTTGCTTCCATCTTTTTGTTTCTTTAGTTTGTTGGGCAAAGATACGGATAAAAAATGATTTAGGCAATTTTTTTGCAGAATAATGTTGGAAGAAATGATGGTGTAAACATCTTTTATGATTTCCGCTTTTCCTTCGTTCGGAATAAGAAATACTGCCTAAAGAGTTGGTCATATTACTTTCCTTTCTGTGTAATTTGCTCCTTAAAGAGCACAAATGTGCCCCTCGCAGGGCACAATTGTGCCATAAGTAGGCATTTTGCCGGAATCAGTATTTTGCGTAATTCGTTTTTTTTAAAACAATACGTCGATAACAGGAGTCTTATCGCTTTGCGCCTCCAGAATCAAAGTTATCCCGAATATATATATGGTATCCGCTAATTAGGTTGTGGAAGCGAGAACCATTTTAGACTCACGATAATGAGCCATGCGCCATCCATCGTTGGACTGGTGTACATAATGCTACGAGTTTTGGTAAAAACAATGTTGAAGACCAAAAGCTGGCAGGCACTTTGTTGCAAGTAAAAAATATATGTAGACAAGAAAAAAAGAGAACCCTTTGCAAAGAAAGGATTCTCTTGTATGTTGTCGTGATGAGAGATTATCTATTCGCAAACTCTTACCCAAGGTAAACTCTTGTTTTTTGATACAGAAATCACGTCAAAAGCAACAAAACCATTAACGCTTTCTGGTTCCAGAAGGGTAGTAATAAGATTTTTTAGAGGTTGTTGAATACTAATATATATCCAGCCTTTGGATGGCTTTATTTTTTTCTTAATGATTTTTGTTTCTACATGACTTGGATGAATCTTTTCCCAAAGCCTGTCTTGGCGATCGACTTTTGTGACTTTATATTCTTCTACCTTTACAGATTCTGTTCTATTCAAGGATTCCATTTTTATACCCAAAAGTTTTAGTCGATTGATGATGGGTAAGCATTGAGAAGTTTTCAACAGATATCCTTTGGGAGTGTCCCTTTTGATGAGAGCAACAGGTTGTAGTGCATTATGCCCAGTCATCTTATGGGTAACAATCTCACCATTTTCCCAATTTACAAAATCACAGTAAACCTCTTTCGTGTTCGGTTGAAAAGTAACCACAACAGAATCGTTTTTTGAGTTTGATGATTCCTTGTTTCGAGTACTCTTCATAATCCAGTTGCGGCGGTTACTTGCAGATTTCAAAACGTCGCATGCTAATATAAAGCCAATCATTGCACGTTTGGCAAAAAGTTTCTCTCCGAATCCTATTCCCTTGATTTCTGCAAATAGCGATATTGAACCAGCAAGAGCATTCCAAGTTGCGCTTGATTGGGGACTCTTGGCCTCTATTCGTGCATTCATTTTCTCATTTTCTACGAAAGGAGTGAAATAAGGAGCATAAGAATACCCATTCTTTTCCAACGTTCTTTTCATAGAAATGTCAAATAGCTGTTGTTGTAAATCCTTGATACAAGGGCTAATGTTAGGGTGACCGCTTGTCATAAGTAGTACATCATATTTGGTTTCTAAAGGTTTGCCATAGAATTTTTTTATTTCCTTTCGGCGAGGGTTGTATTCATGAATATCAAAAGACACATCGGGTCTGAATTGAATCCATGCCCTTTTCAGAAGATGTGTCATGGGATCGTTCATCTTGGTCATGTCTCTGTTGAGATCCAGTCCATTTCCTGAATTGCGTTCCTGTTTGTTGTAGCCATCAGGATTAGCTACAGCCAAGCATAGAATATTTAAATTATTGGCAAGACGTATTCCTTCTTCTGTCTCCAGAAGGTATTGGGCTAACATACATACTGATTCGACAGGAGCAGGCTCATTTCCATGAAGCCCTCCTTGTATCCATATTTTAATAGCATTTTCTTTTGTGCTGCCAATATGCAGACCTATTACGTTTCTTCCTTCTAAAGTTTTACCGAATGTATGAAGAGTAGCCTGTTTGGGATGTTTATTTGTCAGGTTAATCAAATAATCTTCTATCTCTTGATAGGTAGATATTTTGCCATTTTCTCTTATGTTTTTTAGGGTTGGAGTCATAAAAAACTCATCAGTAGGCTGAGTGAGAATATCAGAGGCTGCTTTTCCCATAAGGATTGCATCATGATTTACATTTACTACGGTTTGCATGCGCCAACGGAAAGGCCAATTATGTTGCGCGGCATATTTCTGGCAGTAAGAATAGAAACGTTTACCACGTTCCAAACGATTCCTGCCTTGAGCATCTGCCTCTGGGGTTTTACGCAAAAACCATTCACGAACAGTATCAAGAGTGGCAGTCTGTATGACAATATCCTTATTCAGATAACATTTTAAAGTCGTGCTGTCTATATAAGGTATATCCTTGATGCCGTATGGGAAATTGGTAGATTTATCAGGGAAAGTGTACCATCCGGGGCTTCCTATAACTGCGCGAGAAACATATGGACTATCGTGAAAGAGCATAAAACGTTGTACGAACTGACCACCTGCAGAATGACCATAAATCTGAAAATCATTGCGAAGCGTGGAGGTATGTCTTTTGATATATTCAAAGATACGGTCTACCATGCTTGCTGTGGTTTTATTCTTAGGTGTAAGGACGGTGTGTTTTTTGTCCATTACACCTACCTCTTGGTATAGATGTAGCGGATAGTCTTTCATGTTGAATTGGGGAATGAAAACCATATAGTGCTTGTCTTTGGCATCTTTTCCCCAAGTATCCATCAAATAGGTATAGTCCCTATCATTACCCTGGAAAACAAAGATGATAGGACAAGTTGTGATATTCCCATCCTCAGGGATGTAGTAATGTACATCTACTGGTTTTAGATCTTTATTTTCGGGATCATGAAAGGTAAACATACCTTCACCTCGCTCTAATTGTTTATTGTCAGCCTTGGCGCTTAATGACATTATAAGCATAGTTAGGCTTATTAATAAGAATACTTTTGTTTTCATTTTTCGTATCTACCTTTTTTTATAATAACCTGGTCCTTCATACCGATTTCTCCATTCAGAATAACATCGGTAATATCGAGTTGATTGTTTAGAAAACAGAGGTCTGCATCTTTGCCTACTTCTATTTGTCCTTTGCTGACAAGATGCATGTGGCGGGCAGGATTTTCTGTAATTAATTTTAATGCTTGTTCTAAAGGTAAGTTGCATTCATTTACTAACGCCTTCATTTCTTTGAAGTTCAAATCGAGAGGAGCAGGTCGGTAGGAGTCTTCCCCTGTTTGAGGATTGAAGCATCTTACACCGCCATGTCCATCACTCGAAAAAGTGATTCGTTCAATAGAAATACCATTTTGCAAAGCTTCCATTACGCAAAGATGTGGTAATTGGAAACGGGTACCTCCCGTAGAAAAATCTACATTTCCTCCCATATTTGCGAATTCCATGGCTTGTTGGAATAGCATTTCGGTACGTATCATGTGGGTAGGTGACAAATATTTGATGAGTGTTGGATACTTTCTGGCAATATCCAATAACAGAGAAATGCCTGATGGGAGATTGCCCAAATGAATATGGAGAAATCCTCCTTTTCCAGAAGTGAATCCTCCCAGTCGTACTTGATTGATGAGGCGCAAGATCTCTTCTTCTGTAGGAAACGAACTTCGATCATCACTCATGGCAAGTTTACATCCTATTACCTTATCTATATATATAAGGTCTTCTGCAACGCTGTGGGTGAGAGTTGGTGTAGGGATGCCGTAATATCCAGTGAGCATATAGGCAGATAAACCTTCTTGGCTTAACCCTTTCACTTTTGCATAGAGTGTAGGAAGGTCTTTGACAAAACCATCTGTTCCCAAAAGTCCTAATACGCAAGTTGTACCGCAGTTTATAAGTTCACTTACAGTAACTTCTGGGGCAAGAGATGCGAATCCCTGCTGACCTCCACCTCCGATCACATGCACATGTCGATCGATAAATCCTGGTGTTACAATTTTTCCTTCAGCGTCAAAAGTTTCCATTCTGATGCCCGAAACTTCAATTTTTTTGTCTATCATGGCAATTTTATTACCACATAGTAAAATGTCATTCGTTCCCAGGTCTTTGGGTGCGTATATATGAGCATTTCTGATTATTTTAAAATGATTCATAAGTGAGTGTTTATAATGTTATGATATGATAGGTGATTAAGAAAATAACGCTAAGTGTAAGTGGAACAAGATTTCGTTTAGCCAGTTCGATTGGGGAGGCCCCTGCCACACCTGCAATAGCTACAATTACACCTGCAATAGGAGACGCCGAACGTCCCATGCTTGATGCCAACTGGGAAGGTAATATCATGATGTATGAAGGAATACCCAGCTGTGCAGCTATTCCTGGCATCAATGGACCAAACGAAAAAAAGGCAGCATTTCCACTTCCCATAAGGACGGCAGCACCAAAGATAATAAGGCTAAATACTATGACAATGGTTAACTCGGTGAACCCTGCTCCTGTAGATAATTGTATAAGGCTATCGATAAAATGAAGCTGAATGAGACCTTTAGAGAAAATCTCTGAGGCAACAATTAAGGTTACAACTTTGCCAAACACATTGCCCATTCCTTTCCAAAAAGCACTGATAGATTCATACACTTTTTTTATATGACGAATACGCAAAAGATGAATCAACATCGTTGTAAACAGTGAGGCAAACATGGCTGTAGTAGTATCCAGCTTAATAGGAGGATTAATCAGTCCCACATATGGTGAAAAAACAATCAGCAAAATGAGTGGTAGGATAGGGAATAGCGCATAAAATGCTGGTGCTGTGGTCGAAATGGCTTCAACATTGACATTTTCGCCTTTATCTTGAATAGAATATTTATCAAAATACCAGTTGGATATACAGAATGTGATCATTACGATGATGGTTGTAGGGATGACAAGCGGTAATTGGTGAGAGATAAAGTATTCTACATTATTGATACCTATCAGTTGGGCTGCTAATGCTGTATTTGCAGAACCGGGACCTTGGTCAAATAATGTGGTGGCAGCAATCATGGAGAGTGCAGTTAGCCTACTTACTCCCAAACTGGTAAGAATTGGGTAAATGGATGCTACTAAGAGAAGCCCTAAGCCTGTAGCAGAGGGTGTGGTGATGAAAAGCATCTGTCCTATTGGAATGGTAAGTACGGCAGCCAACATGGGGAAGCGGCGCATAAAGGAAAGTGGTTTCATAGATAATCTAACCAATGTTTGAGTTGCTTCAATGTGATTCATGAAAGCCACATATCCACCAATAGTCATGATCATTAAACCAGCACGAGAGATGTTGTTAACGAAAGTTTCATCTATGAGTTTAATGATATCGAAACCTGCATTCCCTGTAGGGTGTTTCAGTTCTATAGAATTACCGAGCGCAAATAAAGAAATGATGCACATTGTTAATCCTGCTGTTATTAGAATGCCCTGAGGATTTAGCTTTCGATAAAGTGCAATAGCCGTAATCACGATGATGGCTATTGAGATGGTAAAATATAGCATCATAAGATATCAGGATTTTATTTAATTCGAGGGGGTAATCTCTACAATACTGCAGAAATTCCCCCTCAAAGGGTTAAAACTTAAAAATACTAATTCTTATAGCCTGGGTTATTTGTCAAAGGACGACCCGTATTTGACTCAATAAACTTGTGAGGAATAGGGAACAAGACTGGTGTTTCATAATCGTTCATTCCACGTGCATCACGGCCTGCAATTTCATTGAGTGCGCGGGTACGGCGCTTAAAATAATTATCAAGTGCACGTTCGTCTTTTCCGCCTTCCTGTGAAACGCGAATCAAAGTCTCGCGGCGCTCTTCTTCAGAATACAATTCACGCGCTCTTTCATCCAGAATTAAATCCAGTCCACCCGACAGTAAGTCATTTTCTGAGATACTGACAGCATTGGAACGGTTTCTTACCTTATTAATCCATTTGATGGCTTCTTCAACTTTATTTTGCTTGTATAAGGCTTCGGCGTAGAGCAGGTAAGTATCAGCCAGGCGGAGATAAGAAATGTCTTGATAACATCCGTCCTTATCGCCATTGGCTTTTACCGGAGCTGTATAATCCCACTTACGTGTAGATGGCCAATTCCATTTCTTGATGGTTGTTTTGTTGTCATCCAACATGGCGGCTGTTACTGTAGTATCCACTACAGCCTTTCCTTTGTTCAGGTATTCTTCGATTTTACCCTCAGCATTTACTTCATAGATATTCCAAACCATGGCATATTTTCCTATGCGATCGTCTTGGGTACCCATGTCTTTATAGTTGTAGAGACGCATCACGCCACGTGACATAGCCAGACGGCTGGCGCCTTTTCCTCCATTGACCAACCAAAAAGCTTGAGGCCAAGTACATCCGCCACTTGTATAGTCTGGGTTCTTGAGGTTACTCTTTTTGATAACTCCATCATTCGAGTAATATCCCTTATATGTACTCTTCATATATACCTCAGCTGTACCATACGAACTGTTTTCGGGTTCTGTATTGACGAAGGCAAAGAGAACTTCGGTGTTTCCATCTGCATACATAGGAGTACGGAAACAATCAATGAATGGACAACCTGGATTTTTTGCGTTGACACCAAACCGTTTGGTAATCAGCGCGTATTCATTGCCCTCGCACAAAGGACGCAATGTTTCTACTGCCTCCTTTGATTTTCCTTCTGCCAGATATAGTTCGCCCAGATAATGGCGAGCTAAAGCCTGTGAAACCTTGCTGTTGTTACTTGCTCGCATGGGAAGGTTTTCAACAGCAAATGTCAGGTCTTTCTCCATTACCTCACGGATTTCCTCTACAGAGTTGCGCTCCCAGTCATTGCGATAGTTTAATCCAGTGATTTCTTCTGTCGAAAGTGGTACGGCGCCAAAAGTCAAGGTCAAGTGGCGATAACTCCATGCACGGAAGAAGCGAGCTTCTGCCAAAACTTCATTCTTATTGGCCTCTCTTGCTTCAGGAGTACTTCCTTTCCAGTCTACGTTACTGTTTTCTGCTCTGGTAATCACCATGTTTGCGGTGTTGATGATGCGATAGCACCATTGGAAGATATTGCTGAAAATACTGAGGTCCGTGCGATCTATTAATTTGGGGTTATACATAAACTGCACGGCAGAAGACGAGTTGTTGGCCCATGATACATCGGTGCCTCCATCCCAGGCAGAATGTAATACTTGTGGTATACTACCTCCCAGCGCATCAGCTCTGCGATATTCGGCACGTGCCATACCGTAAAGCGTTACGTTCATGGATTTGAAACCTTCATAGTTGAGTAGCAAGTTTTCTGGATATAACTCCGCCTTAGGCTTCTCTTCCAAGAAACTCTTTTCGTCACAACTTACTCCCAGAAAAGTAATTAGAGGGAGTAACATTAAACCTATATATTTTTTCATTGTATATTTTGTTTATCTGTGTTCTTATTAAATATCTAACTTCAAACCAAATGTGAATGAACGTACAGGAGGTGTGGCATACTGTTCTGTAATGAATTCAGGATCCATACCTGTCCAACTGGTCCATGTAAAGAGATTGCGCATGTTTACATAAGCCTCTATGCGTCTAATGAAAATGTTACTGAGCCATTTCTTTGGTACAGTATAACCAAAAGTAAGATCCGCAAGACGCAAGTAGTCTGTCTTCTCATAGAAACTTGCATTCATTGGGTTGACTGAAGTATCAAGAGAGTTCTTTGGATAATCGTTTGTTGGATTTTCTGGAGTCCAGAAGTTTACCATCAAGCGATTCTGTCGGTATGAATTGGTTGCACAGTCATAAAGAGCATTAGGTGCCGTTTGTCCCCACTGACCTGTGAAGAAGAAACTCAGATAGAAGTCTTTATATGTGAACTTGTTGTTAATACCGAATCTTATTTTGGGTTCTGTTGAACCAATAATCTGGCGGTCATCTGTATTGATGACACCATTATTATCAAGATCCTGATACTTTATATATCCTGGTATAGAGTTTACATTCCGCTCATCTTGTGGTCCTTCAGGATTGTCAGGATTTGTAATTTGCCAGATTCCAATCTTCTTGTAATCGTAATATACGCTGATGGGTTTGCCGATGAACCATCTTGAGGCTACATCATCAATAGGCTTGCCTTTCTCATCATAAATACCAACATCTACAATTTCTGTATGGTTGTGTGAAATGTTGAGGGTGGTTTGCCATGAGAAATCTTTTGTGCGCAAGTTGTTGGAAACAATTTGCCACTCAAAACCATTACCCTTGGTTGAGCCAATATTCTCGGTAATAGAGCCTGTTCCATTGATAGTTGGTATAGAACGGCTTAATAACAAGTTTTTAGTCTTACTCCAATAGAAGTCGAGGCTACTCTGTATGCGACCATTCCAAAGAAAAATATCGATACCTGTATTGAGGGACGAGGTGGCTTCCCAACCCAAATTTGGAGAAGCTAACTTTTGTGGATAGAAACCATATAGCACAGAGTGATCATCGTTCAAATAATTGAAAGTAGAGAGGTTGGGTAATGTGGTATAAGCACTGATAGCTTCATTGCCATTGCGACCCCATGATAAACGATACTTCAAGTTGGTAATTACATTGTTGATTTCTTTGCCACGGAAGAATTTCTCGTTTGAGATATTCCAACCAACAGCCACTGAAGGAAAAACGCCAAACTTGCTTTCAGAACCAAAGGCAGAGTATCCGTCACGGCGAGCTGTCAATGTGAGCAAGTAGCGCTCATCATAAGCATAGTTGATACGCAGCATCTGTGATAGATGGTTCTCTTTGGTATATGACTGGGAGCCCGAAGAGGTGACTGCTTTATTCATCTGATAGTATCCCATCACGTCGTTGGGAAATCCCTTACCGCTCATTTTGTTTTGTTCGAACACCTTGCTCTGTGCGGAATAAAGTCCTGTCACAAAAATATGGTGTTTGTCAAATGTGTTGTCGTAGTTAAGGATATTTTCAACAATCCAATCTTCTGTATGCCAATCATCTGTATCAAGAATACCATTGCTTCTTGCGCCATAATAGGTGTCTTGTCCTTGGTATTGCTTCCATGAACTGTTAGAATAGGTATAGCCCGTGTTAAGTTTGTAACTTAAACCCTTAACAAATGGGCATTTTATTTCTATAGAATTATTTGTGATAACTTTCATGCGTATATCCTTGCTCTTGTTGTTCAGGGCACTGAGTGGATTAACAGCAAAAGCCTCACTGGAGTCTTCCCATGATGCATTGGGGATGCTGCCATCTTCGTTGTATGCTCGTGCCAATGGTACCATTCGGAATGCACGCCAGAAAGTGGCTGTGCTTCCACCGCGGTCGTAACGTCCCAACTGAGTGGACGTAGAGAAGTGTAACCAGGAAGTAAAGTCTTGGTCTAAGTTGAAGCGTACATTGTAGCGCTGAAAATGATTTCCCTTGGCTGTTCCCTTGTTGTCGGTGTAGTTGAGTGAGATGAAGAATCTTGTCTTTTCTGTACCACCTCGTAAAGAAAGGTTATGCTGTTTTTTAATACCTGTTTGCGTCACCTCTTTTAGCCAGTCGGTAGATTCACCAGCAGCATGCATGTCAAGCTCGGTTTGAGTGAATGAGCCCATCCATGGAGTTGGGTTTTCTGGTGTTGGGGTAGTGGTATTGGCCAAACGCAAGGCTTCTTCCTTATACTTATAGAATTGCTCACCATTCATTAACTTAGGAAGGTTGTAAGCGTTGTCTACAGTAATATAACCATTATAAGAAATAGATAATTTTCCTTTCTCTCCGCGTTTAGAAGTTACAAGAATCACACCATTAGCTCCGCGGGCACCATAAATGGCAGAAGATGATGCGTCTTTTAGAACTTCTATCGATTTAATATCATTTGGATTAAGTTCTGACCATGGACCATCAAATGGAATACCATCAAGGATAATAAGTGGTTTGTTGTCTGCAGATATAGACTTCTCACCACGGATGCGGGTTACTGCAGATGAACCTTCTGCGTTGTTTCCTGTTGTAGAAATGTTAAGACCAGGTACAGCACCCTCTAATGATTGGATAATATTAGGACTGGGACGGCTTTCTAAAGATTCTGAGTTGATAGAGACCACTGAACCTGTCAAATCAGACTTTTTCTGCATACCATAGCCGACAACAACCACTTCGTCCATGGCTAAAGTATTTTCTCTTAGAGTGACAGATATCTTTCTTTCCGCTTTTACTGTTTGGGTAGTGTACCCGATATAAGATATTTCCAGCATAGCTCCTGGATTAACTTCGAGGGTAAAGTTTCCATCAAGATCAGTCACTGTACCATTTTTTGTTCCTTTTTCTTTTATGGACGCTCCAATTACACATTCGCCATTGTCATCTTTAATGACGCCAGAAACCACTTGGGTTTTTACCTTCTTTTCTGGGTTATGAGTATTGTTCTTTATACTCAGGAGAATGGTTTTCTCTGCTATCTTATAGCTTATATTAGTATTTTTGAATATACGAGCGAGCACAGAGCTGAGTTTCTCGTTCTTAGAAGAGAAACTAATGATTTTATCTACATTAATCTGACTGTTGTTGTAGAAAAACTTGTAGCCAGTCTGTTTTTCAATCTCATTCATTGCTTCTTTTAAAGATTTAGAATGATGAGATAGTGTTACATTCTGAGCCTTTAAGTTAGAAACACTGATGCTAATTAAACAAAAAAGCATAAAAAGTGTTAGTTTTTTACGACTTTGTACTAAACTAAAAAAAATATTCATATTTTTGTATGAGGTTTTAAAGTAAATTATTGTCTGCCGGGTTGGGCAGAAGAATAAGGACTAAACTTGTGCAGGAGGGTACGCCAATACTTTCCTGCATTTTTTATTATTTTTACGATGTATTTCTTTTCATAATTCAATGTTTTTTTGTTAATAGATTTCTATAATTTGAGCATTGTTGGATGCTTTATCTGCAGGCAGATGTTTGAACTTCATGTCCGATGTTTGTGCCAAGACATAGAGAATTCTGTCAAGATGTTGGTTCTCAAGTGTTCCGGTAAAGCAATTCTTGTAGACATTTGTATTATGGACCCTGAACTGTACATTATAACTCTTTTCTAATTGGCGTATTACATCTTTAAAAGGTGTGTTACGGAAAATGAATTTTCCTATTGTCCATGAGGTTGCCATGTCGATTTGAGCTTTTGAAATGATAGTTGGTTGACTGTTATTGCGATAGGTGATAGCTTGTCCTGGCAGTAATAGCTGTTCCTGCATCTTGCCATCTTTTCCAATATAGGAGAGGGCTATGCTTCCTTCTTTCAGTGTGGCTGTTAATGTTTGGTCTTTTTCGTAGGCTTCTACATTAAATTGTGTGCCATATACTTTGATGTTGGCTTGGTAAGGAGTCGTAACAACAAATGGGCGCTTTGTGTCTTTGGTCACCTCAAAATAAGCTTCTCCTAATAAGTTTACTTCACGCTGCTTATCGCTGAACTGAGTCGGATAGGTTAATGTGGAATTAGAATTCAGCATAACGATACTTCCATCAGGAAGTTGTACTTTTGCCGTCATACCAGGATTAGCAGTAAAACTTAGTATACTGGCTTTCTTGTTTTGTGTTTGATGGAATTGCCAAGCACAGAGTATTAATACTGGTATCAGTAATATAGCGGCAATACGCTCAATATAGGTTAAGGCCATCTTCATCCGTTGTCTTAAAATTCTGCCTTGAATTTTTCTGAAAGCCTTATCTGCATCAGTATTTTGTTTGATATAGAGTGCATCCATACCAATATATATATGAGCCATGTCATCTGCTATAGTCTGATGTGCCTGAGATTCTTGTAGCCATTCTACTACAGCTTGTCTGTCTTCTTCATTGAGCTTGTTCTCAAAATATAAAGGAAGCAAATCTTGTATATGTCTCTTGTCCATGTTCAAAATTTTTGTTTTTATATTTATAAGACTGAGCAAAAAGGTATGTTCCTAAAAAAATCATAAGTTTTTTTTTGATATAATAGTATTTTTATTTATTTTTGTACCCGCAATGCTATTTTAGAGTACATAAACCTATTCTCTTATGATGAAAAATGAATCGTTTATAGAACACGAGAATTATTATTTGTCACGTCTGATAGATGGAGACAAGAACGCCTTTAATTTCATTTTTCATCGATATTATCAGCCTTTGTGTCTCTATGCTTATCAGTTTGTAACATTTGAAGATGTAGAAGAGATTGTGCAAGATGTGTTGTTGTGGTTATGGGAACATCATGATACACTGTTTTTTCATACCAGTCTTTCAGCTTTTCTTTATAAAGCTGTGCATTTAAAATGTCTTACTAAGATTGAGCAAAATTCTGCCAAGAGGCGAAGAGAATATTTGTATGCAGAGATGATTTCCGAAAATCGCTGTACAGAACTTGCCGATTACCCAATAGAGAATTTGCTGGAAATGATTCAAATGGCAATAGGTAGATTACCTGATAAATATAGAGAAGCTTTTGTTCTACATCGTTTTCACGATTGTACATATCAAGAAATTGCAGAAAAACTGAATGTTTCACCAAAAACGGTTGATTATAGAATTGGAAAAGCTCTTAAAATTCTGCGTGAGGAATTCAAGGATTATTTTCCGATTTGCCTACTTTTGTATTCACAACATTTTGTTACTTATTAATGCAGTATAAGAATTCTTGCTATTGCGAGTTGAGAGGATTGGGTATTAGAAAGTTTATTCACCCTATTATTCATCTTATTTCCCAGAAAGGGTTGAGAATAAAAGTGTAGACAGAACAAAAAAGAGAACCCTTTGCAAAGAAAGGATTCTCTTCTATGTTGTCGTGATGAGAATGGTCTCATCTCGGCTTTCTTACTTGAAGTATCTCTTGTAGAGACCTGCAAATCCTGCAGCGTGGCGAGCCTCGTCTTTTGCCATCTCGTGAACGGTGTCGTGGATAGCATCAGAACCCTGCTCCTTAGCCAGTTTGGCGATACGGAACTTGTCCTCGCATGCACCCTTCTCGGCAGCAATACGTGCCTCGAGGTTGCTCTTTGTGTCGCCCAAAACCTCGCCGAGCAACTCAGCAAAGCGTGAAGCATGATCGGCCTCCTCGTAAGCATAGCGCTTGTAAGCCTCTGCTATTTCAGGATAGCCCTCACGGTCAGCCTGACGTGCCATGGCCAAGTACATACCTACCTCGCCACACTCACCGTTGAAGTGGTCTTTCAAACCCTTGATAACATCTTCGTTAACGCTGTCCTTGTAGGCCTGGCCCAACACGTGAACAGTAGCAAATGTCATATCGTCGTCAACAGCATCCTCCATCTCCTTGAACTTGCTGGCAGGAGCCTTGCAGATAGGACACTTCTCTGGAGCCTCAGTACCTTCGTAGATATAACCACAAACAGTACAAATAAATTTTTTCTTCATAATGCTTTGTATTTTAATTGTTGTATAATTGTTGTTAATTAATTCTTGTTTGTTGATTTTGCAAAGCGGTCTGTTCCATTTCGGCAATACAGTCGGAGCAGATGCCCTTATAGTAGAGCTGCTGTTCCTGCACGAGGTTGCCATCGATACTGATTTCGTGTTGCAACTGTGGTGCGTCTTCATCCATCATGTCGATGACTCGTCCGCATTTCTTGCAGAAAAAGTGCACATGACTTTTCGGATTTCCATCGTAGCACACGCGGTGTTCGTCGATGGTGATCATCTGTGCCGCTCCTTTTTCGCTCAGCATGCGTAGGGTGTTGTAAACTGTAGTCCTGCTCAGGGTAGGAATCTGCTTGTACAGTCCTTGGTAAACATCCTCTACCGTGGGGTGGATGGGATGATTGATGAGCCAGTCCATGATAGCCAACCTTTGTTTGGATGGGCGTATACCTGTTTCCTGTAGTCTATTGTATGCCTCTTGCTCTGTCATTCGCTTTGTTTTTATTTGTTTACGATGCAAAGATAGGCATTTTATTTGTAACTACAAAATAAATTTGGAGAAATTACAAATATTTTTTTGTAATTTCTCCAAATTCCTTACATTTCACCTTTATTTACTGAGTTTTCTTGTATTTAAAACTTATACAACTTTCTTAAATGGGGAAGCTATAGATGTGAAACACCTTATTATATATAGGTAGGAAAGTGCTTGCTTCGAAGTTCCTTTTAGGGTTATTATCTGAGGTCGATGACTTCAGCCGAAGGGAACTCCTTGGCGTTGAAGGCAAACGAACTGTTAGGTATGCTGCGTGCCTTGAAGTTGCTCACCTTGATGGTGCTCCATGTTTTGCCCTGTCTCATTTTGACTTGTGAGGGAACATAGGTTTTCTGATTGATGGTGATGTAGAGTTCGGCAACTGACCGTTTCTGGTTTTGTGCTGTCAGATGAACCTGATAGTTGTTGCCGCTTTTCTTCATGTTCATTTTATATCCTGTCTTATATATATTAATAAAGGTATAGGGGTTCATTGCCATCTGTTGAGCCTGGGTTGGGGTAGAGATGTTTACCTCGTTGGTCTTCTTCAGATATGACCATTGAGTCTTTCCGTTGAACCATACGATAGCTTGTGGCGTACGGGCATTGAATTTGTTTCCTTTGATGGCAATAGTGCCGCTGCTCGAACCTATTTTCGCATTTGATATGGTGAAGTTGGCGCTTGCACCGCTCTTGTTGCCTATTACTTTGGCTGTTCTGTCGAGTACCTGTTGGGCGCTCTGGGCAAATGCACTTAGCCCTATCAGGGCCATGAGTGCGATAAGAATCGTTTTCTTCATGTTTTTAGTGTGTTAACTTTATTAATCCTGATTTTATAGGAAGGATATTTCCGATAGACTAAAGAAAGTGACATTCCTCCTTGTCTCTTGGCAATATCCTCCATTTTTTATATTTGAATTACTGTCCACGGAGTGCAGCCAGCAGGTTGTTGAGTTGGTTCTCATCCTGTACGAGCACCTCTCTTGGCTTGCTGCCCTGTGCTGCTCCTACAATGCCGGCAGCCTCAAGCTGGTCCATGAGTCGTCCGGCACGGTTGTAACCGATAGAGAATCGACGTTGTATCATACTGGTACTTCCCTGTTGCGATAGGACAATGGCATGGGCAGCTTCCTCGAAGAATGCGTCGAGATTACGTGTATCCACGTTTCCTGCTCCTGTGGCATTGTCATCGTTGGCTGGTTCTGGCAGTTCCATAGGTTCGATAGGACCAGGCTGTTCGCAGATGTACTCGTTGATGCGCTCGATTTCGGGTGTGTCAACAAAAGCACATTGTACACGTACAGGCTCCTGTCCTCCCTGATAAAGCATGTCGCCTCGTCCTATCAGCTGGTTGGCACCAGTACGGTCGAGGATAGTCTTGGAGTCGATGGCGGCTGTAACCTTGAATGCGATACGGCCTGGGAAGTTGGCCTTGATATTACCCGTGATGATGCTTGTGGTAGGACGCTGAGTGGCTATCACCATGTGTATACCTACGGCACGTGCCAGCTGGGCGATACGTGCTATAGGCAGCTCGACCTCCTTGCCTGCGGTCATGATAAGGTCGCCAAACTCATCGATAATAACTACGATGTAAGGCATGTACTCATGTCCGTCGGTAAGACGCAGTTTGTGGTTGATATATTTCTGGTTGTACTCCTTGATGTTTCTGGCTCCTGCCTTCTTCAGCAAGTCGTATCGGCTGTCCATGAGCACACACAGGCTGTTGAGTGTGCGAACCACCTTGGTAACATCAGTAATGATAGGCTCTTCCTCATCGGGCAAGGCTGCCATAAACTTATTGGTGATGCGTGAGTAAACGCTGAACTCTACCTTCTTAGGGTCGATAAGCACAAACTTCAGTTCGTTGGGGTGCTTCTTATATAATAAGGAGGTGATGATGGCATTCAGACCTACAGACTTACCCTGACCGGTAGCACCGGCAACGAGCAGGTGAGGAATCTTTGCCAGGTCGACCATGAACACCTCGTTGGTAATGGTCTTACCCAGAGCGATAGGCAGTTCCATCTTTGTTTCCTGGAATTTTCTGGAGTTGAGGATACTCTCCATGCTCACAATGTTAGGCTTGGCGTTAGGCACCTCGATACCTATGGTTCCCTTGCCAGGGATAGGAGCAATGATACGTATTCCCAAGGCTGCAAGACTCAAGGCGATGTCGTCCTCGAGATTCTTGATTTTAGAGATGCGCACACCTTCGGCAGGCTGTATCTCATAGAGTGTGATGGTAGGACCCACCGTAGCTCGTATGGTACGTATGGTAACACCAAAGTTGCCCAACACCTCGATGATGCGGTTTTTGTTGGCTATCTGTTCTGCCTCGTCGATATAGTTGCCATTGTCCTCATACTTCTTGAGCAGGCTCAGGGTGGGGTACTTGTACTTGGTGAAAGGCTCCTTGGGGTTGATGGGCGTATTGAGATGCTCCACATTGCTTACCACTGTTCCGTGTGCTTTTTCGTCGGCGGCAGCTATGGATATATCCATATCGATATTTCCTCCAGCTACCTTGTTGGCGTCCTTTGCCTCCTGTTCAGCCTTCTGGGCACGAAGCTCACGCTGTTTCTCCAGCAGCGACTTTTCTTCTATAGGGTTTTCGGCCTGCGTGTTCTCGTCTTTCTTGAGGCCTTCTTCTGGGTTCACGTCGAGGTCGATCACCTGTGCAGGTTCTGGGTCTTTGAACTCCTCAAGCACGGTGCTTGGCAGGTCTTCATCTTCCTCCTCTACAGGTTCGGCCTGATTGTCCTCAGCCTCGTCGGTAACAGGTTCCTCTTCATCTTTTTTGTGATTGGTGATTTCGAAAGACACCCTCTTGGATATGAATCCAATAGGGTTGAGAGCCTTTCTGATGACCGTGATGGTCTCGGTAGTAAGATAGGTGAGGAATGCCACGGCAACGATGAGCAGGATGGCTGTGAGTCCCGGAGGTCCCATGATGTCCTCGAGCCGCTGTACGACGAATAGTCCATGTTTACCGCCAGGATTGAAGATGAGGTCACCCATAAGTGGTGTGAGGAGCTTGGAAAAAGTTACCGAGCTCCAGAACATAACCACCATCATGCATAGAAACCATTTCAGCAAATTGATTTTATAGGCATGCATGAGTTGAAAGCCTACCAGCACGCAGAACAAAGGCAGCAGGAAGGCAGGGAAACCAAAGTTGACTGACATGAGCCAATAGGAGATGATGGCACCCCAGGAGCCGCAATAGTTCTGAAACTGTCGTCCGGTATTGATCCATTCTCCCTTTTGCAAATCTTCCAATATACTTTGGTCGGCTGCCCCCGTATTGAGAAACGACACCATAGCAATGATGACGTAAACAGATGCGAAGAAGAGAATTAATCCTAAAAAGAAGTCAGTTATAGTGTTGTTGAACAAATATTCCAAGCCTAAGGCCTCGCTGAAAGATTTGGCCTTGCGTTGCGTTTTTTTCTTTGCCATTTTTTATACAATTATTTATTTATCTGCAAAATTAGAGAAAATAAATGAGAAACTCGTCATTTTCTCGTCATTTTTTCTTAATTTTGCAATCGAAAGTAAGAAAAGATTAATGAAGATTCTATTTAAAAAGTTCGATAAGCGCGAAATTACTGGTCTTCCGAAAGTGTTGTTTCAGGGTCGTATTATAACGATTATCACCCCTGGCGAGACTGAGAAGGCTGTGGATTATCTGCTGAGCCAGAAGATATTAGGCTTTGATACAGAAACTCGTCCTTCATTCAAGAAGGGTCAAAGATATGAGGTGTCGTTGCTGCAAGTGAGTACGCACGACACCTGTTTCCTCTTTCGTCTGAACCTGACGGGCATCACGCCTGCCATCATACGATTGTTGGAGGATAAGAAAGTAGTCAAGGTGGGATTGTCCTGGCACGACGACCTGTTGCAGTTGCATCGCAGGGCAGAATTCAAGGCTGGCAATTTTGTGGAGTTGCAGGATGTGGCTGAAAAGTTTGGTATTGAGGACAAAAGTTTGCAGAAACTCTATGCCAACCTCTTTCATATGAAGATAAGCAAGGCGCAGCGCCTGAGCAATTGGGAGCAGACGATATTGCGAGATGCCCAGAAACTCTATGCGGCTACTGATGCCTGGACCTGCATCAAGATATATGAAGAGTTGCAGCGACTCTTGCGTGACGGGGATTATGAACTCGTGGAACCAGTGAAACTGGTGGAAGCGGAGAGTGAAGTAGTGAAGAGTAAAGAGGCAAAGAATGAAGAAATGCCCCAATCTTCACCTGTTATTTAAAACGTGTAAAGTAATAAACTAAACTTTCGCAAATAGGGAAGTTAAAGGATTTAAAGAAGTTGGAGAAGTCTAAGCCATATGTTTTAGGCTGAGTATTCAACCCAAAAGGCTGTTGGCTGTAACTTCTAACGACCGAAGGGAGTGATAACTTGGTTAATTACTATAACTTCTGAACTTGCTAAAGTTCAATAAAATAAAATATGTATAAACAGATATTTCTGAAGAGAGGAAAAGAAGAGTCGCTCAAGCGATTTCATCCCTGGATATTCTCAGGTGCCATTCATCACATGGACGAGGGCATCGAGGAAGGCGAGACGGTAAGAGTCATCACAGCCGCTGGCGAGTTTATAGCCGTAGGTCATTACCAGATAGGCTCTATCGCCGTACGTGTGCTTTCCTTCGAGGATATAGAGATCAATACCGACTTCTGGTGCGAGCGTCTGCAGTCTGCACTCGATGTTCGTATCGGTGTAGGTATAGCCGACAGTCCTACCAACAATACATATCGACTGGTGCATGGCGAGGGCGACTATCTGCCTGGACTGGTGATAGACTGCTATGGTTCTACAGCCGTGATGCAAGCGCACAGTGTGGGCATGCATGTCTGCCGCAACGAGATTTGCCAGGCCTTGGTGCAGGTGATGGGCGATCGTATTGCCAATGTGTATTATAAGAGCGAGACAACTCTGCCTTATAAAGCTGACCTGCATCAAGAGAATGGATTCCTCGTAGGTGGTGATGCCAGCAATGTGGCGATGGAGAACGGACTGAAGTTTCATATCGACTGGCTACGCGGACAGAAGACAGGTTTCTTTGTCGATCAGCGTGAGAACCGCTCACTCTTGGAGCAGTATGCCAAGGGCAAGAGCGTGCTCAATATGTTCTGCTACACGGGTGGCTTCTCTGTTTATGCCATGCGTGGCGATGCCAAGCAAGTACACTCGGTAGACAGCAGTGCCAAGGCCATAGAGTTGACCAACGATAATGTAGCGCTCAACTTTCCAGGTGATGCCCGACATGAGGCTTTCTGCGAAGATGCTTTCAAGTATCTTGACGAGCACGACCAGCAGTACGACCTCATCGTGCTCGATCCTCCAGCCTTTGCCAAGCACCGTGCTGCTCTGCGCAATGCCTTGAAGGGTTATACCCGTCTCAATGTGAAGGGCCTGCAGCGCATCAAGAAAGGAGGCATCCTCTTTACTTTCAGCTGTTCGCAGGTGGTCACAAAGGACAATTTCCGCAATGCTGTTTTTACGGCTGCAGCCCAGGTGGGCAGAAAGGTGAGAATCCTGCATCAGTTGCATCAGCCTGCCGACCATCCCATCAATATTTATCATCCAGAGGGTGAGTATCTGAAGGGACTCGTACTTTATGTGGAGTAAAATATTTTATAATGAATAAGAAAATATTTTTATTATTATTCGTTTGTTGTGCGGCGTTGGGGATAAGCAGTTGTGGCGATTCTCATGAGAAGCGTGCGCGTTTGAGCAAGGCAGAGAAGGCTCGGCTCGACAGCATCGACAGCGCCTCGTTCAAGGTGGGAGTGATGCCTACACTCGACTGTCTGCCAGTGCTTGTGGCAAAGGATTTTCATCTCTTTGATACGTTGGGTGTGGATGTTCATCTGCGTCATTTCAATGCACAGATGGACTGCGATACTGCGCTGACTAACAAGCGAGTAGAAGGTTCGGTGACTGATTTGGTTAGGGCTGCACGTCTGCAGTCCAAGGGTACAAAACTTACCTTTCCTATCGCGACCTCTGCCTATTGGCAGATTATTTCCAACAAGCGTTCGCGTATCTCCGAACTCAAGCAGTTGTCTGACAAGATGATTGCCATCACCCGCTATTCTGCAACCGACTATCTTGCCACTCTTGCCATCGACAGCGTACATCCCAAATATGATGTCTATCGTGTGCAGATCAATGACGTGAACATACGACTCAAGATGTTGCTCAACAACGAGATGGATGCCGTGCTCCTTTCTGAGCCTCATGCCACACGTGCTCGGCTTGAAGGTCATGTGAAGTTGATGGACAGCCGTGATAAGAACGTGCGTCTGGGTGTGTTCGCTTTCCGTACAGAGGCCTTGAAGGAACCACGTCGCAAGCAGCAGTTGGGTCTCTTTATCAAGGCTTACAATATGGCTGTTGACAGTATCAACAAGAACGGAGTGCAGCATTACAAGGATTTGATTATCAAGAATTGCGGTGTTGATGCCCGCACGGTTGATGCCTTGCCAAAGCTTCGTTATCAGCATGCCGGAAGTCCGCGTAAGCACGATCGGAACATAGCGAACTCTATTAAAAACTAAATAGCAGTAAAAATGTCAAGCGATTTACATTTGGTTCTACATCAGCAGGACAAGATCCAGCTCATGGAACATTTTAATGAATATGTATATCAGTTGAAGTCTGTTATTGATACTCAATTCAGCATGACAGACCTTAGGGCTGAGGTGGAAGACCTGTTGGACGACTATAACCGCATGTTGCATTTTTTCGCATGTGCCAGCAAAGACCCCAATGCACTCTCAGTCTTTTCCTCTCTTGTAGAACGGCTTTTAAAACTGGAGCACCATGTAGAGCTTGAAAGGGCAATTTCATCCAATCAGGTGTTCAAGGCTGCTGCCATCCGCATCAATGGTGCCGACCTGACGTCGATTCTTCAGAGGTTGGAACAGTCGGATGCTTCCTTCGAGGATTTTCGCAAGGCTTTCGATGCTGTTCTTGTAAGCCATCAGTGGAACAGTACTATTTCTCAATATGTAACCACTCTGTTGGTAGAGGAAAAGATTTCTCAGGTAGCAGCTTTGATGATAGAGAGCGCCATGATGTTGGCCTGTCTTGTGAGTTTCGATCTACAGAAGTCGGAAACGTTGCTTTCTGTCTATCAGCTTTCTGCCTGTGAGGTTATCCGCCAGCATGCCTTGATAGGTTTGGCTCTCTCTATGCCCTGGTCTTCCATCTATGCAGCCGACATGAAGGAGAAACTCTTGCACGGACAGCAGGTCGAACAGGTGAAGAAGGATTTGCAGTCGTTGCAGAAGCAGATTTTCCTGTGTCAGCAAACCTCTTCAGTTTCTGCCGACATCGACAAGAATATCATGCCCGATCTCATCAAGTTGAGCCACAATGGCTACAAGATGATGAAGAGCAACGTACTGGAGGACACCTCTGTCGAGGAGATAGTAGATTCCGAGATGGAAGACCGTCTTATGGACAGGTTGGACAAGACCATGGAGAAAATGCAGGTTAGGAGGGATGCAGGACTTGATGTCAACTATTCCACCTTCAGCAAGATGAAGAATTATGCCTTCTTCCATCGCTTCTCCAACTGGTTTGTGCCTTTCACGATTGACCATCCCGATATGAGCCAGTTGAAGAAAGCTCTTGGCGACAAAGCTGATTTTATGATTTCTATCGCAGGTTCAACTATGAGCGAAGGTGACAAGTACAGTCTTCTTTTCTCTTTGCAAAACGTTCTTGAGCGTATGCCTCAGTATAAGGATATGATTTTTCCGAAATCTGTAAACCCTCCCAAGAGCGAAGATTTCGACTTCCTGCAAAATGATGCGGTGGCCTTACGTCGTAACTATCTGCAGGATCTTTACCGATTCTTCCAGTTGGCTCCTATGCGCAATGGCTTCCCCAATCCGTTTGTCAACGAAAGTAATTCTTGGATCGATCCTGCTTTCCTGAGCAGCGATGTCTTTACCGATTTTGATGATTTGGATGATGTGCATCTCAGCGTATGCCGATTCCTTGCCAAAAGCAAGAATTATGTAGAACTCAACCATTATTTGCGCAATTTCAGTTTAGATTCTGATGACGGAGTCGTCTTGAAGGCACTCTGTATGATGCATGTTAAGAAACGCTATGATATAGCAGTCTTTTTGCTGAAACCCATCTTTGATAAGAATCCGGGAAATGTGGCAGTAGGCAAGTTGTTGGTGAAATGCTATTTGCAGCAGGACAAGTACAAGGAGGCGCTTGATATCTTCGACGCCTTGAGCGATAAGTTGGGCGATAATCCTTCGCTCCTTCTTTCCAAGATTGACAGTCTGCGTTCCACATATCTTTACAGTGAGGCTCTGAAAGTGGCTTACGAGTTGGATTACAAATATCCCAACAACCGCATGTACATGCTACTGCTTGTTCGTGTATTGCTCGACAACAATGAAATAGAAAAGGCGGGAGAGGAACTCAACAAACTCGTCATGATGCTGCAAGAAGAGAAAGTGGATGATTATAACGAAGAACTCTTCTTGCTGGGTATCATAGAATGGTGCAGAGGACATCTCAAAGATGCGCAGGATAGCATGAGAGGCTATGCCCTGGTCAATAAGGATAACCGTAATAAAGTATTCAGTCGCATTGCTGAGTTCAAGAGACTGCTTCTCGGACATAATGTGACGCAGGTGGAATATGCCATGATGCTGAATTTGATAGACAATCATTTTACAGCGAAATAAGTTTCTATAGGAGTAATGGGCTTTCCAAGAAGTTAAATTCTTCAGCTCTCAGAAGAAATAAGAAAACAATAGAACAAAAAGAAGAAAACAAGTAATCAAAAATGCCAACCAATAATAATAATGACAACAGCAGGCGCCGCAGTGGCGCCAAACCTCAGATAGACACCAAATATGCTCATCTTCAGCCGCAGGATATCGGGTTGGAGAGAGTGGTATTGGGCGCCCTGATGGTTGATTCGGATGCTTTCTCCATGGTTTCAGAGATGCTGAAGCCATCCACCTTCTATGAGCCTCGTCATCAGAAAATCTATGAGGCCATACAGAAGATGAATATGGAGGAGCGTCCTGTGGATATCATGACGCTCGTCAACGAACTTACCAAGATGGGTGAGATTGACCGTGTGGGTGGAGCCGCCTATCTCATGGATATCTCCTCGCAGGTGGCATCGGCAGCCCATATCGAGTATCATGCCCGCATCCTGGCTCAGAAAGCTCTTCAGCGCCAGCTTATCCATTATGCCTCTGATATTGAGACACAGGCCTTCGACGAGAGTGTCGATGTAGACGAGTTGATGCAGCATGCTGAGGCTGAACTCTTCACGCTGTCGCAGAACAACATGAAGCAGGACTATACCCAGATTGACCCTGTCATCAAGGACGCTGTCGATATTCTGCAGCGTGCCGCCAAGAACTCGGGTGGACTCACCGGTATTCCTACAGGTTATACAGGTCTCGACGATATGACCAGTGGCTGGCAGCCTTCCGACCTTGTTATCATTGCCGGACGTCCTGCGATGGGTAAGACCTCTTTTGCCTTGAGTATTGCCAAGAATGTGGCTGTCGATTATCATATTCCTATCGGCTTCTTCTCTTTGGAAATGAATAATGTCCAGTTGGTGAATCGCTTGATAAGCAACGTGTGTGAAATCTCTGGACATAAGATTCTGAATGGACAGCTCGACAATACAGAGTGGGAGCGACTCGACCGCAAGTTGCGCGACCTTACTGGTGCGCCCATCTATGTCGATGATACACCAGGACTTTCAGTTTTCGAACTGCGAACCAAGGCACGCCGACTGGTAAGAGAAAAGGGTGTGAAGCTCCTTATGATAGACTATCTTCAGCTGATGAACGCCAACGGAATGAAGTTTGGTAGCCGTCAGGAAGAGGTTTCCACAATTTCCCGTTCGCTCAAGGGGCTTGCCAAGGAGCTCAACATTCCGGTACTCGCCCTGTCGCAGTTGTCGCGTAATGTGGAAAACCGTGAGGGACTCGAGGGCAAGCGTCCTCAGCTGAGCGACCTTCGTGAGTCGGGAGCCATCGAGCAGGATGCCGATATGGTGCTCTTCGTTCATCGTCCTGAGTATTATCACATCTTTGTCGACGAGAAGGGAAACGACCTTCATGGCATGGCTCAGATTATCATAGCCAAGCATCGTAAGGGTGCTACAGGCGATGTGCTGCTCAACTTCCGTGGCGAGTTTACCCGCTTCCAGGATCCTGTTGACGCAGGTTATACACCTGTCGACGAGGGTGGCGAGATCATAGGTTCTCGTATGAATAGCGGGTCTGGTCCTGCCGATGATCCTCTCTCTGCCGCTTCCTCTTCTGATGGCTTCCCTGGTCCTCCTCCTTTTTGATGATTTTAGTAACATTCCAAACACGAAAAATAGCTAATAATAAAAAATTGTTACCTTTTTCGTGAAAAAACTTATAAATTGTTTGCTGGTATCGAATAAAAACATTACCTTTGCAGTCGTAACAATAAAAAGAGAGAAAAATGGCAATACATACATTGAACATACTAAGCATTATTATTCGAATTCGACTGCAGCATGTGGGCGGAAGTGATAAGGTGTGTGTATAGTTCAAGTATAGGAAATAATAAAGCCTTTCTGCTTCCGTCGTATGGAGTAAGAAAGGCTTTTTGCTTATTTACACATTATTATGTATATAGAACAAAATAATAAAAGAACATAGATATGAGTGACAGATTATTTATTTTCGACACAACCCTTCGCGATGGCGAGCAGGTTCCAGGATGTCAGTTGAATACGGTTGAGAAGATTCAGGTGGCTAAAGCGCTGGAGCAGTTGGGCGTTGATGTCATTGAGGCGGGCTTCCCTATTTCAAGCCCGGGCGACTTCAATTCGGTGGTGGAGATTTCCAAGGCGGTTACATGGCCCACCATCTGTGCGCTGACACGTGCGGTGGAGAAGGATATTGACTGTGCGGCCGAGGCGCTTCAGTATGCCAAGCACAAAAGAATCCATACTGGCATTGGTACCAGTGACAGTCATATCAAATATAAGTTCAATTCCAACCGCGAAGAAATCATCGAGCGTGCTGTGGCTGCCGTGAAGTATGCCAAGAAATACGTAGAGGATGTGGAGTTCTATGCAGAGGATGCCGGACGTACGGATAATGAGTATCTGGCTCGTGTGGTTGAGGCTGTTATCAAGGCTGGTGCTACTGTAGTCAATATTCCTGATACTACAGGCTACTGTTTGCCTGATGAGTATGGTGCCAAGATCAAGTATCTGATGGATCATGTGGATGGTATTGAGAATGCACGAATTTCTACCCACTGTCACAACGACCTCGGTATGGCCACAGCCAACACTCTGCAGGGTGTACTGAATGGTGCACGTCAGGTAGAGGTGACCATGAATGGTATTGGCGAGCGTGCCGGTAATACCTCGCTCGAAGAGATTGCTATGATTCTGAAGTGTCACAAACACCTCAACATTGACACCAACATCAATACGACCAAGATTGTTCCAATGTCCCGCATGGTGAGCAGTCTGATGAACATGCCTGTTCAGCCCAACAAGGCCATTGTGGGCCGCAATGCATTCGCTCACTCATCTGGTATCCATCAGGATGGCGTCTTGAAGAATGTGCAGACCTACGAGATTATCGATCCTAAGGATGTGGGTCTCGACGATAACGCTATCGTATTGACAGCCCGTTCGGGTCGTGCTGCTTTGAAGTATCGTCTCCACGTCAACGGTGTGAATATCGACGACGATGAGAAGCTCGACAAGATATACAAGAAGTTCCTCCAGTTGGCTGATAAGAAAAAGGAAGTTACTGACGAGGATGTACTGATGCTCGCTGGTGCTGATGCTGCCGACAAGCATGGTGTTCAGCTCGACTGGTTGCAGGTAACCACTGGCAAGGGCGTGAAGAGCGTAGCCAGCATCGGTTTGAATATTGCTGGTCAGAAGTTTGAGGCTGCCTCTTCGGGCAATGGTCCTGTGGATGCTGCCATCCGTGCTCTGAAGAAGGTGATTACTAAGGAGATGAACCTCAAGGAGTTCACCATCCAGGCTATCGACAAGGGTTCCGACGATGTAGGTAAGGTTCATATGCAGGTGGAATACGATGGTCATGTATATTATGGCTTCGGTGCAGATACCGATATCGTGACAGCTTCTGTTGAGGCTTACATCGACTGTATCAACAAGTTCAAGGTAAGATAAAGTATAATTCAGATAAATATATAACAAACAGGATATTATGAATACATTATTCGACAAGATTTGGGACAAGCACGTTGTCCAGATTGTGGAAGACGGCCCCACACAGCTTTACATCGACCGTCTCTACTGTCACGAAGTAACATCACCTCAGGCATTCGCCGGTATGCGGGCACGCGGACTCAAGATGTTCCGTCCAGACCAGATTTTCTGTATGCCTGACCACAATACTCCAACACACGATCAGGATAAGCCAATCGAGGATCCTATCTCTAAGAAGCAGGTAGATACCTTGGCAAAGAACACTGCTGATTTTGGCGTAACTCACTTTGCCATGAACACTAAGGACAATGGTATCATCCACGTAGTCGGACCAGAGAAGGGGCTTTCTCTTCCAGGTATGACCATCGTCTGCGGTGACTCTCACACTTCTACCCATGGTGCCATGGGCGCGGTAGCCTTCGGTATCGGCACTTCAGAGGTCGAGATGGTGATGGCTTCACAATGTATTCTTCAGAGCAAGCCAAAGTCAATGCGCATCAGCATCAACGGCAAGCTCAGCAAGGGTGTTACTGCCAAGGACGTTGCCCTCTACCTCATGAGTCAACTCACTACTTCGGGTGCCACTGGTTACTTCGTAGAGTACAGTGGTGATGTAGTGAAAGATATGTCTATGGAAGGTCGTCTCACTCTCTGCAATCTCTCTATCGAGATGGGTGCCCGTGGTGGCTTCGTAGCTCCTGATGAGACAACATTCGAGTACATCAAGGGTCGTGAATATGCACCTAAGGGTGAAGAGTGGGACAAGGCTGTGGCTTACTGGAAGACCTTGAAGAGTGGTGATGACGCAGTCTTCGACAAAGAGTTGACTTTCGAGGCAAAGGATAGCGAACCACGTATCACCTACGGTACTAACCCAGGTATGGGTATCGGCATTACCGAGAGCATCCCAACACTCGATGAGATTCCGGAGGAAGAGCAGGCTGGTTTCAAGAAGAGTCTCAACTACATGGGCTTCCAGCCAGGCGAGAAACTGGAGGGTCATCCTATCGATTATGTATTCCTGGGTGCATGCACCAATGGTCGTATTGAAGACTTCCGTGCCTTTGCCTCATTGGTTAAAGGAAAGAAGAAGGCTGACGGCGTAACAGCTTGGCTTGTACCGGGTTCATGGTTGGTTGATAAACAAATTCGTGAAGAGGGAATCGACAAGATAGTAGAGGCTGCAGGCTTCGAGATTCGTCAGCCAGGTTGTTCTGCCTGTCTGGCAATGAACGATGATAAGATTCCTGCAGGCAAGTACTCAGTAAGTACATCCAACCGTAACTTCGAGGGTCGTCAGGGACCAGGTTCCCGCACCATCCTTGCCAGTCCATATGTAGCAGCGGCTGCCGCTATTACTGGTAAGATTACCGACCCAAGAGAGTTTATGTAATGTTAAGTGTTCAATGTTAAATGAAAAATTGAAATGAAACAGAAATTCAATGTTATCACATCCAGCTGCATTCCTCTCCCCTTGGAGAATGTAGATACCGACCAGATCATACCAGCCCGTTTCCTCAAGGCCATCGATAAAGAGGGCATGGGCGACAACCTTTTCCGCGACTGGCGCTACAATGCCGACGGAACTCCAAAACCCGACTTCGTGATGAACGATCCTTCCTACAGTGGCGTCATCCTCGTGGCTGGCAAGAACTTCGGTTCGGGTTCTTCCCGTGAGCATGCTGCCTGGGCTATCGCAGGCGCTGGCTTCCGTGTGGTTATCAGCTCTTTCTTCGCTGATATTCACAAGAACAACGAGTTGAACAACCTCGTATTGCCTGTTGTGGTAAGCGAGGAATTCCTGAAAGAACTCTTCGAGAGCATCGACAAGGATCACAAGACAGAGGTGAAGGTGGATCTTCCTAACCAGACCGTGACTAATCTTGCTACCGGCAAGAGCGAGCACTTTGAAATCAATGGCTACAAGAAGCATTGTCTGGAGAATGGTTTGGACGATGTAGACTTCCTCGTTCAGAACCGTGACAAGGTTGAGGCTTGGGAAGCTAAAAACAAGTAATTATGGACGTCAACGCAAAGAGAGATAATTCCCGCATCAAGGAGATTGAAATCATGGACTGCACGCTGCGCGACGGCGAGCAGACCAATGGTGTCAGTTTCCTTCCTCACGAGAAATTGATGATAGCAAGAATGCTGTTGCACGATATCAATGTTGATCGCATTGAGGTAGCTTCAGCGCGTGTGTCGGAAGGAGAAAAGGATGCTGTCGCTCGTATTTGCCGTTATGCTAAGACCATAGGTAAGCTGGATTCCGTTGAGGTATTGGGATTCGTGGATAACAACAAGAGCGTGGATTGGATTGCCGAATGCGGCGGTCACGTCATCAACCTCCTGGCGAAGGGTAGCTACAAGCACTGCACCCAGCAGCTCAAGATGTCGCCTGAAGAACATCTCGCTCACATCAAGCAGACTATCGACTATGCTTTGAGCAGGGATTTTACCGTAAATCTCTATTTAGAGGATTGGTCGAGCGGAATGCGCGACAGTCGTGACTATCTCTTCACGATGATGGACGAGCTGGTGAAGTTGCCTATCAAGCGCTTCCTGCTTCCTGATACGCTGGGCATTCTGAACCCGTTGCAGTGTGTGGAATACATGCGACAGATGGTTCGCCGTTATCCGAACTCTCACTTCGATTTCCATGCCCACAACGACTACGATTTGGCTGTGAGCAACTCTCTGGCAGCCGTATTGAGCGGAGCCAAGGGTCTTCACGTTACCGTGAATGGTTTGGGCGAACGCTGCGGAAATGCACCATTAGCGAGTGTTCAGGTGATTCTGAAGGATATGTTCGAGGCAAAGACCAATATCAAGGAAGACCGATTGAACGATATTTCCCGATTGGTTGAAGGTTACAGCGGCATTGCCGTGGCTCCGAATACACCGGTTGTTGGAGACAATGTCTTCACCCAGGTGGCTGGCGTACATGCTGATGGCGACAACAAGGACAAGCTTTATTGCAACGACCTGGTGCCTGAGCGTTTCGGCAGACATCGCGAGTATGCATTGGGCAAGAATTCCGGTAAGGCAAACATCATCCAGAACCTCAATGAGCTGGGATTGGAGTTGACTCCGGAACAGACCAAGGCGGTGACCAAGCGAATCACCGAACTCGGCGACCGCAAGGAGCTTGTAACTCAGGACGACCTGCCCTATATCGTGAGCGATGTACTGAAGCATGGTGCTCCGGAGGATAAAGTGAAACTGGTAAGTTACATGGTATCCACCTCATACGGTTTGAAGCCTATAGCAAGCCTTAAGGTGGAAATCGATGGCAAGGAGTATGAAGACCAGAGCTCTGGCGATGGTCAGTATGATGCCTTCGTGAAAGCGCTGCGCAACATTTACAAGGTGAAGCTCGGCAAGACTTTCCCCAAGCTCGACAACTATCAGGTAACCATTCCTCCAGGTGGTCGTACCGATGCTCTCGTTCAGACCGTCATCACCTGGCGTGAAGGCGACCGTATCTGGCGCACCCGAGGCTTGGATGCCGACCAGACTGAAGCTGCTATCAAGGCTACGCTGAAAATGATCAATATGTACGAGGCTGATAAGAGCGACGAACAGGCTGTCTCGCCTCGTAATCTTGATATGGAGTAATATCTCCGAAGATTAATAAATACTCTCCGAAGATTACAGAATTATCTCCGAAGAATATGCAAACATCTCCGAAGGTTTCTATTCAGCAGCACGCCCTGAAGGGGCAGAAGCTCTTAGCCCAGGGCAACACCCTGGGTATAAGATAGCATTTAGCAATGCGCCCTGTAAGGGCAAAAGCTTTAATCATTCAAAAAATAAACAATAAAAAATCAAATAAGATGAAATTAAACATTGCAGTTCTCGCCGGTGATGGCATCGGACCAGAGATTATGAAGCAGGGCGTAGCAGTAATGCAGGCCATTGCAGAGAAGTTCAACCATGAGTTTACTTACAATGAGGCTATCTGCGGTGCTCATGCTATCGACGAGGTAGGCGATCCATTCCCAGAGGCTACCTTCAAGACCTGTATGGATGCTGATGCTGTACTCTTCGCAGCTGTCGGTGATCCACGTTTCGACAACAACCCTACAGCCAAGGTACGTCCTGAGCAGGGCTTGCTCGCCATGCGTAAGAAGTTGGGTCTTTTCGCTAATGTCCGCCCGGTAGCTACTTTCGACTGCCTGCTCCACAAGTCTCCATTGAAGGATGAACTCTTGAAGGGTGCCGACTTCGTTGTTATCCGTGAGTTGACTGGTGGTATGTACTTTGGTGAGAAGTATCAGGACAATGACAAGGCTTACGATACAGATATCTACACCCGTCCAGAGATTGAGCGCATCCTGAAGGTGGCTTTCGAGTTCGCCATGAAGCGCAACAAGCACCTCACCGTAGTCGACAAGGCCAACGTATTGGCATCTTCTCGTCTCTGGCGTCAGATTGCCAAGGAGATGGAGCCACAGTATCCTGAGGTAAACACCGACTATATGTTCATCGACAACGCTTCTATGCGTGTGTTGACAGAGCCTACCTTCTTCGATGTCATCGTTACAGAGAACACCTTCGGTGATATCCTTACCGATGAGACTTCTTGCATCACCGGTTCTATGGGCTTGCAGCCATCCAGCTCGTTAGGCGAGCACACTCCACTCTTTGAGCCTGTACACGGCTCATGGCCACAGGCAGCTGGCAAGAACCTGGCTAACCCTGTAGCTCAGATTCTTTCTGCAGCCATGTTGCTCGAGCACTTCGGTTTGAACGAGGAGGGTGCTTTGATCCGCAAGGCAGTAGATGCTTCTCTCGATGCCAATGTCCGCACTCCTGAGATTCAGGTTGAGGGCGGTGCTCAGTATGGCACAACAGAGGTTGGCGAGTGGATCGTTAACTGGATAAAGAACGCATAATGAGAGGACACTGTCCTTTTGTGCTTGCTGCTATGCTTGCCCTGTTGCTTGGCGGCAGAGGCGAGGCGTTGGCTCAGCAGGGAGGTGCAGCCTTGCGCGACTCCTTGGCACATGCCACAGATGTTCTGGCGTATCATCCTGACAGTGTAGACCTGCGCCTGAAAAAGGCTGCATGGAACATACAGTTGGAGCAATGGAACTATGCCAAGGATGAGCTCGACAAGGTGCTCTTCCTCAATCAGACCAACATTGCGGGACTTTTCTATCGGGCTTTTGTCAACGAGAAACTGAAGCGTTACAACTTTGCGCGTCTCGACTATCAGAACCTTCTTGTTTTGGTACCTGGCAACTTCCAGGCACAGTTGGGACTGGCGCTTCTCAACGAGAAAGACCAACATCTCACCGAGGCTTACGATGGCATCAACAGTCTGATAGAGCAATATCCCGACAGCGCTGTAGCTTATGCAGCCCGTGGTGGAATGGAGAAAGAGAGGGGCATGCTCGACCTGGCGGTTTATGACTATGGCGAGGCAATGCGCCTCGACAGTACCTGTCAGGACTATGTGGTCAATCATGCCGACTTGCTCATCAGCTTAGGTCGCAAGAGCGAGGCATACGATGACCTTCGCCGTTTGCAGACGATGGGTGTCAAGTCAGGACAGTTGCAGGATTTCTTTGCACGTTTGCGGCGGAAGAAGTAGCGGCACATTTCATAAGCATTTTAAAACTTCCAAGTTTACACGCATAAAAAAGGAGATTTTCCATATACGGAAAATCTCCTTTTTTTATCGTATGTTTTTTTTGCAGAACTCTAACTTTCCCATTTGCGAAAGTTAAGTCCTTTTACTTCTTGGGAAGGTTGCGGAGAACCTCCAGCAAGTGATCCCAAACCATCTGAACAGTAGGGATGAGCAGAGCCTCTTCAGGAGTATGTACATTGCGAAGGGTAGGACCGAAGCTTACCATGTCGAGGTTGGGATATTTCTCAGAGAAGAGACCACACTCCAGACCGGCGTGAATTCCTTTTACCAAAGGCTCTTTGCCGAATAGTTTTTCGTAACTCTTGACAGTCAGGTCGGTCAGGGCGCTGTTGGCACGCATCTTCCATGCAGGATATTTGTCGCCTACACTTATCTTGGCACCAGCCAACTGGAAGGCAGCCTTCACCGTATTGGTCATATTGTCGAGGTTGCTCATCACATTGCTGCGCTGAGAAGCAACAATTTCGATGCTGTCCTCGGTAGTTGCCACACTTGCCACATTGCTCGAAGTCTCAACCATTTCGGCAATGGCCTCGTCCTGGCAGTGGGTGAGAGGCCCATTGTCAACAGCCTGCAGTGCCATGATGAATCTGTCAGCCACCTGGCTTTCGATAACGTCCACAGCATCAGTGCTCTCCATGCTGAAGTGCATGCTCTGCTCCGTAACATGGAACTCGTCTTCCACCTCAGAGGCAAAGATGTTCCAGTCGGCACGAACCTGCTCTTTGGCCTCGTTCTTTACCGCAAACACAACCTGTCCGTCGCGAGGAATGGCGTTGTGCATCTTTCCGCTGTTGAAGCTTGCCAAGAGGATGCCATCTTCTTGTTTCTCCATTTCCATATAGAGGAAACGGGCCAGAATCTTGATGGCATTGGCGCGCTTCTTGTCGATATCGTCACCCGAGTGGCCTCCGTTCAGTCCCTTGATATTCAATTTGAGGAAGAAATATCCGGCAGGAGCCTTCTCGCGAGAGAAGTCGAAGGTGGCATGGATTGTCTGTCCACCGGCACAAGAAACGAAGATAAGTCCTTCGTCCTCTGAGTCGAGGTTGATGAGCATGTTGCCTTTCATGAAACCAGCCTCCATGCCGTGTGCACCAGTAAGTCCTGTTTCCTCGTCACGTGTGAAGACACACTCCACAGGTCCGTGCTCGATGTCATCAGAGTCGAGGATAGCCAGCTCAATGGCGCAGCCTATTCCGTCGTCGGCGCCTAAGGTAGTGCCCTTGGCTTTCATCCATTCTCCGTCCACGTAGGTCTGTATGGCATCCTTGGTGAAGTCAACGTCTACATCCACCAGCTTGTCGCACACCATGTCCATGTGGCTCTGCAGGATAATCGTCTCTCGGTCCTCATAGCCAGGAGTGGCGGGTTTGCGGATAATCACGTTGCCGGTTTTGTCGACAACAGTCTCCAAGTTGTGGCTTTTACCAAACTCTTTCAGGTACTCAATCATCTGTTCCTCGTGCTTTGATGGGCGTGGAATCTGATTGATTTTAGCAAACTGCTCGAAAACACGAGCAGGTTTCAAATCATTTTTAGTCATTTTATGTATTTTTATTTTGAACTTTGCTTGAAAAATATTACCTTTGCATCCAAATGTGCAATCTAATGCACTGCAAAAGTAATAAAAATGATAAAGATATTGCTATTTAGCGTGTTAATAATTGCTATATCTGTAGCTTTATTATCCGTGAAGTTGATTTTTCGCAAGAACGGCAAGTTCTCCTCGCAGCATGTCCACGACAATCCTGGACTTCGCAAGCAGGGTATTCATTGTGTGGTAGACCAGGACCGCGAGGCACGACAAGCGGGAAAGGCCTATTGAGGAATTGAAGAGTGAAGAACGAAGACGGATTCTCTCTTTTATAAATCTTATGTAAGATATAAAATAATAAAAAACTAAAATAACAAGAAAATGAAAAAGAACATTTTGGGCTTCATGGCTATCGCAGCAGTTGCTGCCTTGTCATTGGCATCATGCAACAAGTCGCAGCCACAGGTTGAGGCTAAGTCTGAGAGCAAGGCTCCTGCTGAGTTGAAGATTGCGTATGTAGAGGTCGACTCTATCATGACACAGTATACATTTGCCAAAGAGTATTCTGCTCTCTTGGAGAAGAAGGGTCAGAACATTCAGGCTACACTTGCACAGAAGCAGCAGAACTTGCAGGCAGCAGCTGCCAACTTCCAGCAGAAGATTCAGCAGAATGCACTCACACGCGAGCAGGCAGAGGCTATACAGGCTGGTTTGCAGAAGCAGAGCAACGACGTGCAGGGTTTGCAGCAGCGTCTGAGCAACGAGTTTGCTGCCGAGCAGGCAAAGTACAACAAGGCTCTCCACGACAGTATTGCTCACTATCTGGCTGCCTACAACAAGGACAAGAAGTACAGCATCATCTTGTCTAAGAGTGGCGATAACCTTCTTTATGCCGACAAGGCTTACGATATCACTAACGAGGTGATCAATGGCTTGAACAAGGCTTACAAGGGCAAGTTGAAGAGCGATACTGCTGCACCTGCTAAGAAATAATCCTTCGGGTGTAAGTCTTAAAACACGTACAATAACGATTCTATTTTTTATAGAGAAATTTTTACTGATAGCCATACAGCTTCCTCTTTGGTTTGCTGTATGGCTATATATATAATAAGGTGTAAAGAACAATGCTTCGCAAAGAAAGATACCAATATGTGTTGGATCATTTCCGACAGGAGATGCCCCGTGTCACTACCGAGTTGGAGTTTGGCAGTGCTTTCCAGTTGCTGGTAGCCACCTTGCTGTCGGCTCAGTGTACCGACAAGCGCATCAACATGGTTACGCCAGCTCTTTTTGCCCGTTATCCTGATGCCCGTTCCATGGCAGGAGCTACGGTGGATGAAGTGTACGATCTCATTCGTTCGGTGAGTTATCCCAATGCCAAGGCGAAGCATCTCGTAGAGATGTCGTGTCAGTTGGTGGAGCGGTTCAATGGCGAGGTGCCAGAGTCGGCTGCCGATCTGACGAGCCTTGCCGGAGTAGGGCGCAAGACCGCCAATGTGATTCGTGCCGTGTGGTTTGGCAAGGCCACCATGGCAGTAGATACGCATGTCTATCGTGTCAGCCATCGCATGGGGTTGGTGCCTGCCACGGCCGACAGTCCGCGAAAGGTAGAAGACTATCTGATGGCTAACATTCCCGAAGCCGATATTCCCAACGCGCACCATTGGCTCCTGTTGCATGGCCGCTATATATGTAAGAGTGCCAAACCGCTTTGTGAGCAGTGCTTCTTTAACGAGCATTGTCCCAAACGCCTGAAAAACAGTAAACTTTAGCAATATAGATAAGATGAATGTCAAGAAGATCTATCATTTTTTGCAGGATGTGGCTGCTCACAACAACCGTGAGTGGTTCCAGGAACACAAGGCAGAGTATCTGGCAGCCAAGTCTGATTTCGAGGAAGGCATCAGTAAGGCCATTGCGCACTATGCCGGTTTCGATGACGAAATAGCCCACTTGCAGGTGAAAGACTGTACGTATCGTTTCTATCGTGACATACGTTTTTCTTCCGATAAGTCGCCTTATAAGCGCCATTTTGGAGCCTACATCTGTGCTCACGGCAAGAAGTCGCTTCGTGGTGGCTACTATATTCATGTAGAGCCAGGACATTGCCTTTTGGCAGTCGGTGCCTACTGTTTGCCAACGAATATCCTTACCTCGTGCCGCAACGAGATTATGGGCAACATAGATGAATGGCGTCGTGCTGTGGAGAATGGTAGGTTTGTCAATACCTTCGGTTATCCTGGTGAGGGTGTATGGAAGGACGATGACGAGATAAGCGACAAAGGTTTCGGAGTCAATATGTTGAAAAAAGCTCCCAAGGATTTTCCCAAGGATTATGAGTTTCTCGACTATCTGAAGATGAAGGACTACTGTGCCTGGGTCCGTGTGCCCGACGATTTCTTTGCCGATGAAGCTTGGCTCAGCAAGTCGGCAGACATCTTCCGTGTGGCAAAGCCCATGATGGATTTCGTCAATTCTGTGATTGATGATTATGAATAGCTCAGCTATTCCTTTTTTGAGGGGAAAAAAAATCAAATATACACATTAAATGAAAACAATGTATTTCAGTCAGAAAGCCTTATCGCTTGTTGTCTTTCTGATGTTGGTCGTTTCTTCAGCGGCACAAGCCAAGCGAGTTGTTGAGCGTCCTTACTTCTTCGCCTCCAACAATCATAAATTAGAAATCGAGCGTGTGACACTCGACAAGAAGGCTACAATTCTTGACGTAAAAATCTATCAGGCCAGCGGCAAGGTTAGTATCGATTCCCATGCCGCTCTTATAGCCAATGGTGTGACGTATGCTTATTTGGGTAGTCAGCAGTTGCCTAAAGGTGTTTTTGTGAAAGTACCTGAATGTGGGTACGTTTCTGCTACTTTGCGTTTTAAGCCAATGCCAGAGACCACGAAGGAGTTTGATTTCCGTGAAGTATCCGACAACTCTGGTTGGAACATTTACGGAGTGCGCCTCGACGGCAGACGGCCACAGGATGACATTCCGCAGCACTTGCAAGCATTTGACAAAAAGGTAGAATTGCCATCTACCGATCTCAACCTTGGCAAGACTGTTGTGAATGTGCGCTTGGGAGGGTATAAACCTGAATACGGTACTACACTTGATGTTCTCGTGGAAAATTGGTTCTCACCATACCGTATGCCGTTCGACCACGATTCTATCAGCGTGGATGGAACATGCAGCATAAGTGCCAATGCTATTTTACCGACAATAGCAACCATTCGGGTTAACCGAATGGAGATTCCGTTTCTTGCAGTGCCTCACGACACGACTACTGTAATTATTGACCTCACGACACAGACACTTGCCGCTACACATCTCTTTGCAGATGATGCAAGCGTCAAGAAATATGTTTGGTTTGAAGGAAAATATGCTGCTGTCGATACAGAGTTGCAGAGTGTAAAGGAAAAGCTTGATGTCTATGGCAAAACTTTCTTTGATGACATTTGTGGTATGACACCATTGCAATATCGTGATTATGTGCAGAAGGTTTATGAGCAAAAACTACATGCTATTGATGCTGATGCAACCATCAGCATTGCCACCCGAACTTTGGCGCATAGTTATCTTTCCATGAATTATGCTTCGGCGTTGTTTGGCTTTAAGAACAATATAGCCATGGCTCCCATGGTTGTAGGCAAGAAAGGAGTACGACGTGCCGACCTGAGTGTTGACACATTGTCGTATTTTAAACCATTGGAGCAACTCCCAATCCTTCATTCCAAGAATCAGCGTTATTACTCTTTTCTTGCAGACTTTACGTCAAGTTTCTGTCGCCAATATATGGCGGCTGACCCATTGTTGGATGATATAGCTGTCGGAAAGCGTCTCAGCCGTTCTTTAGGACGCAAGCATCTTCTCACCGAACAGCAGATGGCGGCAGCTCGCGATAGTATTGCCAATGATATGGTGAGGGAATTGCTTTTTGCCGACAATGAAGACTTGAAGTCCCAGCAAAAGTCTTCCGACGAAAAGATGGCTGCGATGATAAAGACAGCCAATTCCAGTTCTGTATACAGCATTATAGACATAGACCCCAAGATGTCTGCCAAACAGATTTTTCCCTTAATCATAAATAAGTATAAAGGCAAAACTCTGCTCCTTGATTTTTGGAACACGTGGTGTATGCCATGCAGGGCTGCCATGTCGGCCATTCGTCCTTTGAAAGAACAGCTCACCGATGTGGTGTATGTTTATATTGCAGATGCTTCATCGCCTGTTGGCAAATGGGGCGAGATGATAAAGACGATAAGTGGTGTGCATGTGCGGTTGACAGAGGAGCAGGCTGATGCTCTTAGTGACCTATATCATTTCTCAGGTATTCCTACTTATTTTGTTGTAAACAAGGAAGGAAAGATTACTTATCAGACAACAAGTTTTCCTGGAGTAGATAAGTTGAGAGAGGTGTTGAAGTCTGAATAACATAAATGTGAAACTTCAGGAGAAAATTCTCTTTTGAAAAACGCAAGTGCTTTCATTGACTATTGAAAGCACCTGCGTTTAAGCTCGAAGCCTATTGCGTTTAAGCTCGAAGCCTATTGCGTTTAAGCTCGAAGCCTATTGCGTTTAAGCTCGAAGCCTATTGCGTTTAAGCATGAAGCCTATTGCGTTTAATACCGAAGCCTATTTCGTTTTTATGAGTTTCATGACAGCAGTTATGTGCTTAATGGAGATAAAAAAGCCCTGCCCCGCTAAAGGGGGTAGGGCTTTTTGATGGTATGCTCGGCATGAGCTTATTCTAATGGGTGCAAGTCCCTAACAAGCCCTA
>OGRU01000119.1_pt1 | contig 73287 bp, 67 predicted proteins | sample 1553541 | NCBI WGS metagenome assembly OGRU01 (sample SAMEA2580068, study PRJEB22360) | human gut metagenome | biome: human gut; feature: human-associated habitat; material: faeces | place: Denmark | collected 2008/2010
AGACTGCGACAGTCCTTGAAAGCAGAACTCCAAATCTTTGTTACGCTATCTGGAATTACTACAGATTGTAAGCCTACACAATTCTTGAATGCTCCTTCTCCAACATCCGTTGCTCCATCAGGGATTACTCCTTTTCCGTCTATTACGTTATATTCCATAAGTCGTCCGATTATTGTTCGTCCATAAAAATGAAAGAATTGTGCTTAACTTGAAAATTGTTAAGCACAATTCTGTTCAACAGCAAATAAACTATGATAATTTGAAATAAAAGGCTGCAATTCCAACCGTGTAACTACCTCAGCGTCCAACTGCCGTCAGGAGCCACGTTCAGGTAATGCTTGTTAACGCCTTTAACGTTCACTTCCGCATCCCAGTCATAGGTGTCGTATGACTCTTGGACATTGAGTATGGCCGCAACGGTATGTTCGTCGGTCCAAAAGTCGAAGAACCGGTCTTCCGTCGTGTTGTATACTGTCGGACGGTCGTCCAGCACCGCCTCGAGAACTACTTCCTCGTTGACTACGGTGACTGGCAGGAGACACTCCCGGAATCCGGTGTAGAAGTTGAACTCCAGTCTGGAGGCATCTATAGGGTCTTCGAAGAAGTCATGCCATATCACGTTGCAATTATATTCGTCCGTATTGAATACGCTTTCCTTGAGGACGTTGCCGTTCATGTCCACGGCATATACCTTCGTCGTCTTTCCGTATTTGCCGCTCGCGACAGTGGCGCACATCTCCTCGTTGTCCATGAAGGAATTCTTGCGCTGTGGCTCGTCGGTATTCTCGAACTCCACGAAGCTCTTGTCCGAGAGCATCCATACCCTCCAGTTCGCTTTGCTGCACCTTGGAATGTATGTGTGTGGGAGATAGGCATTCGGATACGTTACCTTCGCCTCATTGTAGTTTATCGGCTCGGAGCCTCCGTTTGCGACGACATAGTTCCTCTCCATTGGGTCCAGCTTCGCTCCTGTAGGTATGATCTTTATGAACCAGTGGGTCCTGTTGGAATCCTGGAACTGGCAGCTGATGTTCACGGTGTTGCCGGAGAACTCGGCCGGGGCATAGCTGGCGCTGTCATCGCCGTCCCTGCCGTCATCAGTCAGGAGCTCGAACGATTCCAAAACATAGTCGCGTCCGGGCGTGAGTATGTCATAGACGAGCTGGCCTGCGCTGTTCACCCTGTAGTTGGCCGCTATCTGGAACGACATTTTGACGATGCCTGCCCCCGACAGCTCCAGCACGTAGTTCGGACAATGGTCGATGTCCTCTATGCGGTTGGGGCAGTCATCAATGTCGATGTAGTCGTCATTCCAGGGTGACGTGTGGTTGCGTGTGCATCTGGAGTCATGCGCGCCGTGGTCACGTGTACAGGCCGGGTCATGCACCTTGGTGAACGACTGGTGGTCCCAGGATGTCCTGACGTTCACCATGCCTATCGGGCTGACGTCAATGGGCTCCTTGTAGGCCAGGGCCGTGACCGTGCATCTGTCGGCGACGCGCCCGTCCCAGTAATAGGCGGTGAGGCTGCCGCTCCTCTGGGCAGTGACCTTGCCCTGCGAGAGTCTCATCGACGATTTGTCGAAAGACACCTGCGACAGTGACGCGTCAAGGCTGTAGGTTATGCCGTGGTACGGCGAGCTTCCGACAACCCCCACAACAGTGCTGGAGTTGCCTTCAACAGTGTACTCCCTCCTGTCGAACCTGAAGGTCCTCGAGTCGATGACCTCCGGCTCAAGCTTCCAGTAGTCGTCGACGAACCCTCCCTCGTCCGTGAGATTGAGGGTCAGCGTGTATCTCGTGCCTCTCAGGACGTCGAAGCTGTCGTAGTTGTTTTCACCAAGATACATCCTGTAGGTGTTCTCGCTGACAAGGCCGCCGGAGAGGTCGGTGTATGTGCCGGTCATCTCTATGTAGGTCGGCAGGTATCCTCCCACTGACGTTCCGCTCTGCGGCACCTTCAGCTTCGGATCCGTCGCCGGATTGTCGAGTGCCCTGCCGCAGGCGTTCTCGAGCGTGTAGAAACGCACGGACGAGCCTGCCTCAAGCGAGGAGATATCCGAATCCGTCGCATGGTCGCCGTCCGCCATCTTCGATGCTTCAGAGACGGAGAATGCTCTTTTTGAAGCAAATGGTGACGTCTCTGTCGGAGATTGTCTCAGTCGCAGACTCTTTATTCGGAACGTGCCGTGCGAGAAGTTCTTGGCCACCCTGAAGTCGTAACGGGCAGGGAGCCTGGTGAAACGCAGCGAGACGGTAGTTCCCAGAGCAGCGTCCACTGGACCACACGCCATCGGCATTCCCTTCGCAAGGGAGAACTCCGACGGCGGGCAGGACAGGGCAAGCCCCGTGAGCTTACTTTCCCCGTCACCCCTGGAGAGGCATGACGAAAGGTCTCCGCAGTTGAGAACGGCGTAGAACCTGTAGCCCCTTCCGGATACCCCGCTCACCTTAGGCGCGGCGCCTCCCGTCAGGTTGAAATGATACGTCCTCTCCAGCACGTATCCTCCGCCTGAACTCTTTCCGAACTGAAAGACGGTCATGTCCTTGGCCGTGCTCTCGTATCCGTCAAGCGAGGATTCGGGTCCTACTGCGGAACGGGTATCACGGAAGTCCCCGTCAACGAGGATTTCAATCCCTGCGGTGACGCCCGAGCCTTCCGGCAGATGCTCACGGACGCATGAGGCGCAAAGCAGTGCCGCCGGCACCGCTGCCGCCATAAACAATTCTCTGAAGAATTTTCCTTTCATATCCTGTCCTGTTTTTGTCAGATGTTCTCTTCGTATTTCTGTCCCTCCTTCCACGGGTCTATCCTGATGCCGACGACGCCGAGGTTGAAGTTCAGGCCTACCGTCACGTCATCGAGGTCTTCCCTGTCCCACCTGTATCCCGCATCCTCAAGAAGACGCTGCAGGTCAATATCGTCCTTCTCCTTCCCGGCGCTGGTGACGGTCAGGACCAGACGCCCATCCTGCCGCAGTCTCGGCACGAAGAACCCTGCAGTCCCTCCGTCCGAGAGTTCCAGCGCAATGCCCCAGTCTCCCGGCAGCGGAGACAGCGTCATCAGGTCAAGCCCGCCGCAGTCCGTCGATACCGACAGGGCGTCGATTCCCTGTGCAGATTCCCTGTCAAGGAACCGCAGCGTCACGCGGGCGAACTGACGGTGCATCCTCACGACGTCGACGGCGGTCTCCCCGGTGCAGTCCACCTCGGCGGTGTGCGCCCATACGGTATCTACCTTGTTGCCTTTGTTGAAAAACGCCTTGGATGACGTCACACGGGCGGCTCCGGAACAGACGCTCGTGCGGACGATGCCCTTCAGCACCGTCCTCTCGAACTGGCCGTTCTCGATGTCCTTTCCGGAGACCATATCAGAGTATATTATCTCACCGTCCTCCAGAAGTTCAATGCTCGCTTTGTCTGAGACTCTCTTTACGTCGGAGAGTTCCATGGTAAGCCAGCACGGGCAGTCAATCCTCTTCTCCTTGAAGGAGCAGGAAACGGCCAGGAGCAGCGTCAGCGCCATGCCGGCAATATTGCAGCGGTTCATTCTCATGACTTTTCTTGTCTTTGGTTGTTGGTGGGGCGGGCGGAGTCGGACCGCCTTCGGGAAGGACTGTTTCCGGGACAGACTTTCCGTGCCGCCGGGCACGCCCCCGAGACTTATTATCCTCTATGATGTTAGATTGTCTCGTCGTAGATGGCGCCGGACTTCCATCCGTCTACGCTCACTGTCACGCTTGCTGAACCCTTTTCAATAGGCTTGTTCGGCTCGTCAGAACCGATGCTGCTGATGGTAAGGGCCACTGTATAGGTGGTGTTGCGCTCGATGGTTGACTTGCTCAGGGTGACAGGATAGTAGCAGAGCTTTCCGTCCACGGTCGCAGCCACCACAAGCACAGTCCTCTGGGCAGAGAAGGACGCTGTGAATCCTGCAGGTGTTGCAGTAGAGGAATTGGCGTAGCCGTACATGATGTAAGGAGTCGAAGGTTCGTGGGATGAGTTGTTGGCAACTGATGCTCCGACGGTCTTGAAAGTCAGCTCTGGGCATGATGCCGTGTAGGTCGAGCCGTCTATGATATGGCTCTGTACCAGAGGAGTCTCGTCCTTTCTTCCTTCTTTGTTGTACCATGTGCTCACGGCAGCCGTTCCTGCGATGTTCTGGTTGCCGGCCACATTGGCGAGGAACACCCTCTCCACCTTCAGGGCTCCGTATGCCGCCGGGAGGTTGTTGGTGACGGATTTCAGCACGACTCTTGCCGCAAGACGGCTCACGGCCACAGAACAACTGACGGTTCCGGAAGATACCGTGCATGATGCCTTGCCTGCCATCAGGAATCCCTTGGATGCGGTGACGCTGTTAGCAGAGAGGTCAACAGCCTTCGATTCAAGCTCAGACAGGCTGCCGATGGCAGAGAGGTCAGGTCCGTTCACGACCGCATATACGGTCTTTGCTCCGGAAGTGGCGGATACCGATCCGGCAAGGTCCTTGCCGAAGTCACGGTAGCAGTTGATCTTGCCGTCGGTGCCGAACACGAACACCTGGACGCGGTTGACCTGCGATTCGTAGTTCTGGGCGGTCGTGTAGGCGTTGACGGCCCTGGTCACCGGCCCGTCCTGGGGTGCCACGCTCAGCATGATGGTTCCCTCTTCAGGAACGCCGTTCTCTACGGAAGGCTGTCCCTCCTTGTTGCATGCCGCCAGCGACACAGCCGCCGTGGCGAGGATGAGTGAAATTGTCTTTCTCATTTCTTTTTGTTTTTAGTTGGTTGAACAATTGTTTTTGTATGTTTGATTTTAGATATCCCTTGACAGTCTCTTCAATGTATTCCGGTTGATTATGCCTACGTAGATTCCGCACAGAAGGAGGATGACAAGAAGTGCTGCAAAGCCCCATAGGATGTAGGCTATGAATCCTGATATCCACCAACCCATGCAGAGAGACAGCCACAGCAGCATTCCTCCAGCCCCGGTGCAGACCAAAGCCGCTCCGACGACATTCATGCAGAACCGTAAAAGTCCGTTGCCGGTCTTGACCTGTCTTTCATTCTTGTCCGTCACCATGATTCCTCCTCCTTGTTTAAATCGTATGCCCTTATAAGTGCGGAAATCTCCGGGTCAAGATTTCCCCTGTGCCTGTATGATGGCTCCTTGCGGCAGGCATCGAGATAGTGCCGCACCGCTGGTCCGTCCTCTCCCTTCCTGGAGTAGAGAATGGCAAGCAGGTAATCCACCCTTGCCGTCCTCTCCATCGGGGCGAGTATGTCCATCGCGCTGGCGTTGTAGTCCAGCAGGCTGTAAGCGACAGCCGTGTTGTAGTCCCTGTACGGGCGCAGTATCTCCAGCGCCTTCCTGTAGTCCCTGTCGCGTATCAGCTGCACTCCCTTCATGTAGAGGGTGTCGAGCTCGGTGGTGTGCACGGTGTCCTTCACCATGCCCTTGCGGTGCAGGTGGAAGTCGAACCGCACCGTCCTGAGATACGGATAGAGGGATTCACGCATCCTCCTGTAGAACGGCTCGCGGGAAAGTTCCCTTTCCCTGGCGTCCGGGTCACGGACCTCCCTGATGCGGAAATATGTCTCCTTCTCGGCCGCGGTCATGAGCGAGTCCGACCTTACCAGTGCGTCAAGGCCTTCCCAGTTCTCGGGCATGTTCCTGGGGATGAACCTTATCGTTTCAGCGTTTCTGTCCTCCGGCCTGACCTCTTCCTCACCGAGGCTCAGGCTGACGCCCCTCTCGTTGCGGAGAGAGTCCGCGTATGTACTCATCCATCCGCGGAAATAGTCCGTCACGCCTTCGGAACGCCTTCGTGAGAGACGGTCATTGAAACTCACCGCTCCCTCTGGGGAACACGTTGCAGTCACTACGATGGAGTCAAGGTCATATACCTCGTCCTGAAGGAGTGCCCCGAGGTTCTCCCGGATGCGCCCCGTCTCCGTGCGGTTGTGCCCGAGGCTCAGGTCCACGTCGCTGCGGCCCTGCGCGAACTCGACGTAGCACGCCGTGCTGGCGTCGGCCCTGCGCTCGATGACCTTCTGCAGGTATCGCTCCGTAGGATCGACGAGCGTGGATATGGAACTGATGTAGAACGTCAGCGGGTCTCCCGCCGGGATGTCATAGACCTTGCGGTCGGACTCCCAGATGCCTCCGGAAAGGACAATGTCCACCTTCCGTAGCTGTGGCCGAGTCGCTACTGTCTGGATATAATTGTATATAAAATCTCCGTTCACGGCTCTCATTACGGTATCAAGCCTCAGTCCCTCGGTCACTATCGGTGCTTTCACGTAGCGCCGGTACATCTTCTCCCTGCGGGCCTTCCTCCGCTCGTTGAGCATGACGGCCACGCGGTTGGTGTAATGTTCGACGGCCTCCTGCTCGGTCGTGCCGTAAACCGAGGCGAACTGCTCGTCGGAGACCTCCGTGGAGTCGGTCCGCATGGCATAGAGCGCGGGTATGTTGCGCCGGAGGAAGAACTCCAGCTGGCGCAGGTCGATGAACCTGTCGGGGTCGTTTACTATTGTTGACAGGAACCGCTCGTACTGCTGGTATCCCTTGAGCTGCGCCCTCCGGTAGTCCCTTCCAGTCACGACGATGCCGTCCAGCCTCAAGCTGTCGCCGAGGATGAACATGTCCGGCCTGAGGCGTATCTGCCAGCGGCTCTCCTGGAGCGCCTGCGGGACGACGACCTGGAACTCGAGGTCCACCTTGCCGTGGCGCTCGGCCACGTTCCTGAAGGTGGCAGTGACGAAGGCGGCGTCAAGCACGTCGCTGGCGACCATTTCCCCGTCGACGTCGCGGACGGCTTTCATCAGGAAGAACTGACCGCCCTCTCCGTCGTCCACCCTGAGGGTGTCCCGGTGCGGACGGGTGAGGTCGTACTCCCGGAGCGAGGACTCCCTCTCGGGAAGCCTCAGCCCGGCGGACACCTCGCCCTCGCGAAGCTCCCGTATCTTCCCGGCAGTCCCGCAGCCGGAAATGAGCGCTGCCGTCAGTGACAGTGCCGCAGCCGCTTCTCCTATGGTCTTCAGAACACCCATACCAGCGAAGCCATTACGCTCGAAGGCAGTATGAACCATTTCGTGCCGGAGCCGGTGATGCGGCCGCACCTAGGGCAAGCGTAGGTCGTGTAGTCCGTCCTGCCTGTCCAGAATGCCGCGCCGAACTCAAGGTTGAGATTCCTGTGCAGCATCAGCGAATAGCCGCCGGCCAGGACGGCGCCGTAGGCGTCGCCCTCCTCGGTCGATCGTGATACGATGCCGCCGCGGCTGTACTCCTCGTACTGGGCGGCGAGTCCGGCCCACCAGCCGGAATAGACGTACCACGGCCACCAGCGGAATCCCGCCGAATATGTCTGGCGGCGGTCCTGCATCTGCTTCGACGGGTCGTCACTATTGAAGGTCCACGGGTTTACGCGGGCTTCGGCGTTTACCGAGAAATGTCTGTCGACAGCGACGCTGCCGCTAGCGTTCATTGTCCCGAGCCAGAGCCAGTCAACGGCATTGGTCCCGAGGGACCATTTCTGCGCCCGGCACATGCACGGGAACAGCATCAGCACTATGATGAGTGCAAGGATTCTAGTGTTCATGTCGTTCATAGGGTGTGTATCTGTGACGCGGCCTTTCCGTTGACCGTGTATGTCGGTATGATTGTGGCCGCCTGGTTGGCCGAATGCCACCAGGTGGTGCCCTTGTAGAGATAGCGTATCGGGAACGCGTCGGGACCGGAAGGGCTTACCGTCACCGATGTCTTTCCTGCCGTCGCCCCGCCGGACACTATCGTGAACTTCAGTTCAACGCCCGTGATGTCCGTATGCAGGGTGCGCTTGTTGCCGTTGCCGATGGCGTTGGAAGCGTCCGTGCGCGTGTTCGAGTACACCTTGTCCATGAGGGCGCGGAGCGTTCCGTTGTCGACGGAGGAAGCCGTCATGCCGGGAGTCAGCCTGGCCGTGGCCTGTGCCGATTCCGTGAACCTCTCCGTCTGCGGGCTTGCCGAGCCGATGAACTGCTTGTGCCGGTACGTTATGCTGCCCCTGACGGTGATGTCGACGGTGATGTCGAACGCCGTCTGCAACGGGTTGTGTGCCGACAGCATGGTGATCATGCCTGTGACGTCGTTGTATGCGAGGACGAGCTGGGTAGGCTTCCTCTCCGGCTCCCTGAACGTCACGACGGACGACTCCGAGCCGAGGGCAGACTTGACATCTACCTTCAGGTAATGCTCACCGGTCAGAATGTAAGGCAGTTCGAAGGTGTAGGACTCGCTCCTTGCGAAGTCCAGCTCCATGGTGCCTCCGAACTCGCTGCCAAGGTACTTCATGCCCGACATCTTCTCGCCGTCAAGGTAGAACGTCACCTCGTAGCTGGTCTGCGACGCGCCCATGCGGTTGCCAAGTATCACCCTCGAGAAGTCAAGGTCGGATGACGTGTCCATGCGGACAGTCACCGCGTTCTCCGTCCGGAAGACGACGGCCTTCTTCCTGGACACGCCCTCGCGGACGAATTCCATGACGAGCGTCCCCGTTCCGCCTGCGGTCTTGGGAAGGAGCAGCACCTGCGGATTCTTGAGACTAAGGTCTATCTTGTCGCCCGACTCAAACGAACCGCCGCGGAGCGAGCTCAGTTCCAGTGTGTGGTCGTTGTCAATGACGTAGTTCAAGGTGTATTCTCCCTCAGTGCCGCTCTCCAGCGTGAGGGACAGCGTGTTGCAGAGGTAGTCGGAACTGAAGGCCGTCTCCGCCGTGACCTCAAACCCGAGGTCGCAGACGCTCTCGGCCCTGTTGAATTTGCCGCATGCGGTCATAAGGAGCGCCGCCATGGCCGCTCCAGCAAGAGTCTTTGTCGTGTTCATCGCTTGGGAAGGTTTATGCGGACTCCGAGTGAGCCCGTGAGGTTCCACTTGTCGGACTTGAGCGAGGAGCCGAGCGTCACCGGAAGCTGCGCCCCTATGGTCAGGGCCACGCAGCGGCCCACGAAGAACTCGGCCTCCAGTTCCGGAAGCACGCCGTATATGAACTGGCTCTTCGGCAGTCCTGTCTTCAGCTCGGACGGGAGCCTGCGGAAGGTCTCGTATTGGTTGATGCCGAGGAACACGTCGCCTCCTCCGTAGACGCTGAGGACCCTGTTGTATGTCCCGAACAGGCGGTATCTCCAGCCTCCGTAGAGCGACCATGCGATATGGTCGAACAGGTCGTCGTGTCCGACGCCCGTGTCTGATGATATCCTGTGATTCCAGTCAATGGCCCTCACTCCGGTCTTCCACAGTGACGAGCGCAGGTATCCGCCCGCGCAAATGTCCAATCCGCCGGAAGGGACCGCATAGGCGGACACCGTCGGCGACACGCCTATGAAGGTGCTTCCATCTGCCGTCCGCTGCGCAGCAGCGTCGCTGTGCCAGAACAGCTGTAGAGCCAATGCCAGCCCTACGCTGATCATACTCTTTCTCAATGTCATCTTTGTCGACTTGCTTTTGATTTTCGGCAAAGATAATAAATATAATACACAAACAAGATTAAAAGAATACTTTTATTGAGAAATGTATAAACCGAGAACAACTGAATTAAATGACATCCTTATCACAAAGGAAGTGTTATAAACCCGTTTATAGCCATTTATCTTGCTTACGATTATGATAATTGTTATATTTGTAATAAGAAGCAAGAAAAATATCATGTCGAATAAGATTAAGTATTCCGGACTAAACCTCCCAGAGACTTTAGTGGAAGAACTCAAGATATGGAAAATGGCATATGCGTTAGCGTATGGCAGAACAATCTCATATGCTGAGATGATAAGGAAAATGATAGATGTTATTCCAGAGCATGAACCTGCGGTAAAAGAATCATTGACTCGTCTGTTGGAAATGAATCCGGAGCTGGCCACAAAAATTGAGGGTAAGAATGGTGGCGAATTTGAATTATCGAAATAATGCCTAGACAAATGCAAAGACACAACAGCCCATATGGTGCATCCTTTACAGCAGCAAGCATGATGTTCAGTGAGACACTGACCGTTGTGCAAATGTTGCTGGAGGACAATTCTGTAGATACGAGAAAGAAGTTAAAGGAGGATGCGCAGTATCTAAAGATACAGTCGGTTTCTGCCAGGGACAGGGTGATGGCAGAACTGTCAAAGAGATTTGATACGATGCCCAGATCATTCTGGACGGACTTTTTATCAAAGCCCGAAGGACAACAACGACTGGCCCTTTTTTATGTCCTGTTGAAGACGTATAAACTGCTGTTTCACTTTCAGGTGGAACTGGCTCTTCCCAAATACAACTCCATTGACAGGGTGCTTGTCAATAATGATGTGATGATGTGCCTAAATGAAATCGCATCAAAGGATGAGTTTGTTGACAGTTGGTCGGAATTGACACGAAAGAAGATCTCCAGCACCTATATCACAATGCTGAAGCAGGCAGGTCTGATAGACAAGTCAAGCGGTGAACTTGTTCCGCCGACCCTGTCGGACGAGGCACTTTCATACTATGTGCTTAATGGGGACGTCTGGTTCCTTCAGGCGTGCTTTCTTCCTCAGTATAGGATTGAACAAATCAGGAGGTCTGCCATATGATACCGATGACAGTTGAACAACTTTATGAGAAGTTATGCAGCAAAGCCTTTCAGGATACGCAAAGCAATCTCTTCTACAATTTCTTTGTATATCTATATCAGGCAGATAAGGAGTTTGAGATGCGGGAACAGATAGACCGAATCAAGGATAACATCAAACGCCCAGTAAACAATGTCGACGTGTTGACTCTTGACATTTTCGAGGAATTCTGCCAATTCATGGACAAGCAGTCATTTGGCAAACATCCGTCATATCTGGAGTATATCCTGGACAAGGACCGTACAAAACCGGACGACGTGACGAGGGCGCTACAACTGAAGGCCAACAGCGATGCCTTCATGAAGTATTTGCACGACAGGATAATGGAGCACGTCAACAAGATAGACGAGTATATACGCCCCTATGTCTTTATGTATGGGATTGGCAACATCTATCCGTACCTGAGAACAAGCAATCTGCTGAACAGGTACGAACCGTACAACAGATCAGAAAGATATAAGATTATACTCTTCTATCCTGGAGACCAAAGCGGTTCCTCCTTTAATCTTTTTGGAGATCTCGAAGACAACCATACATACAGAGCAATAGTTTTAATGAATGAATAGCCACTATTATGATACTAGAGCAGTTATACAAGAATGATATTTCTCGCCCGTTGAATCCGGCGGTGTCAGTAACAGACAATAACGAATCGACTATTAAGGTCGAGATTGAAGAATACGTATTTACAGATGAAATCCTTAATGGCCTGTTCCACGTCCTTAACGCAGTAAGGAACCGAAAAGTCAGCCATTCCGGAATATGGATCAACGGATACTATGGTTCCGGTAAATCACATTTCTTGAAGTATCTGAACTTCTGTCTCGTTCCAGAGCATAGGGAGCAGGCTCTGAATCGCATGCTGAATGCTGTCGAGCATGATTTTGATCCGCTGACGAAGCAAGCCAGCAAACTTGAACCGACTCTCGCCGACTTCAGGGATCTTGTTGAATGGTTGAAGAAAGCGGACATTGATACTGTCCTTTTTAACATCGGCGACAAGATAGGCGACGACACGAACAGCCGTACAACTTTTGCAAAGGCGATATGGGAAGAGTTTAATGGATTCAGAGGGTATCATAAATTCAGTATCGCTCTTGCGCAATATCTTGAGAAACCCCTTCAGGATAAGGGAAAGTATCAAGCATTCAAGAATGCACTTGCGGAAGACGGATTCGACTGGGATAAGGAAGCTGAGACACTTGCAATCACAGAACTTGACTATGTCATGGATAAAGCAGCTGAAGTCGCTGACTTCTCGACAGACGTCATAAGGGAGCAGATTGCAAGGAATGCTGTGGATGCGACACCTGAAAAGCTCAGTGAAGAACTCAAGAAGTATGTTTCCACAAAAGGGGAAAACTATCGTCTCCTGTTCTTCATCGATGAGGTCAGTCAGTTCATCGGATCTCGTCAGGAACTTCTGTTGCAAATGCAGCAAATTGTCACGACCATAGCCAAGGACTGCGACAAGAAAGTATGGGTAGGCTGTACGGCCCAGCAGGATCTCTCAGAGGTTCTGGACACTTGCCGTATCACTGATACTTCGGATCAGTACGGAAAGATTCTCGGTCGTTTTGAGACACGCGTCGCCCTGCAGGGAACAAATACCGAGTATATAACTCAAAAGCGTATTCTTGATAAGGATGAGGACGGCGTTGCTGAACTGGGTAAGTTATATGACAGAAAGAGAACCGCTATCGAGTCTCAGTTTGATCTTCCCACCGGCTATCGCAAGTATGCGACAAAAGAAGATTTCATAAACTACTATCCTTTCGTACCTTATCAGTTCCAACTGATTATGAATGTGTTCGATGCATTTGTTGCCTTGTCCTATGTCGATACGGAAGTCAAAGGAAATGAACGTTCCGTTTTGAAAATCACTCATAAGACGGCGCAGGATCACAAGAACGAGCATGTAGGTCAACTCATTTCCTTTGATATGATGTTCTCGTCAATGTTTGCTGCAGGTCTCAAACATGACGGACAGAGAGCCATCAAGAACGCAAATGCCATTGTTGCGACATATGAAGACAAGGCATTTGGACAGAGGGTGGTCAACCTCCTCTTCATGCTATGCAACATAAGCGACAAAGACAAGCTCCTCTTTCCGGCGACTTTGGACAATATCGTGACACTCATGATGACTGAAATTGACCAGAATAAACTGGAATTAAAGGAGAAGATTGAAAAGGTGCTTGTATACCTCGTTGAAAACAGTGTTGTCCGTGTTCAAAGCAAAGAAGGCAAGGCTGATGTCTATTGTTTCCTTACCGAGGAAGAATCCGAGGTCAACAGACTCATCATCAGCCAGAACCCGAATGCCAATGCGGTCGTAAATGCATTGAAGGGTATATTTGGAAAATATATTATCGTAAGCAACCGTGAGATGTATATTGGTAATCCGTTGTCGATTGGTCTAGCAATCAACGACCGATTCGTAATGGGACAGTCCAATTCAAATCTTATTGTCGAGTTCAAGACGGATGCTTCAGATACGAATCTTCAGACTTTTGCTTTCAGGAACGAGCCAAAGAGAATGGTTTATTTTCTTGTGAATGATTATGGCGCAAACCGTAAGCTTAGAAATGAGTTTTTCTGGTACTGCAAGGTTCAGGAGTATTTGAGCCAGTATGCGTCAAATTCATCCGAGCAACGTACTAAGACGAACAACGAATTCCGTACCAGAGCTGCAGAGTTGTTGAATAGCAGTATCTATCCTGAATTCTGTAAGATTCTTGACACCTGCCCTGTCGTGGTCGGTCAGAGCGTTCTATCTGCAGGTATTCTTGGATCCAGAAAAGGAACCGAGCGATTTAAGACTGCACTTCAGGAACAGTGTAAGTCAGTATATCCTTGCGCATCCTATGTTTCAGGTCAGAATATCCCGGCAACAGCTGATGCTTTGAAAGCTAAGATACTTAGGCCGATAGAACCTAACGAGTACAGTGCTATAAATCAACTCACTGATGCCGAGCAGGAAATCGAGAACCGTCTCAACCGGCAACCTGGGGACATGGTTCTTGGCGATCTGCTGGCTTGGTTCAATCAGGCTCCATATGGTTGGAACGAGATTGCGACAGCATATTTTGTCAACGAGCTTGTCCGTCGTCATAACAGGGCATTCTCATACAAGGGCAATCCCAATGTTGATAAAAAGACATTGGCCGAACAGATACTTAGAGACAGGAACAGTTTCACCATCACACCTGCACGTCAGATAAGTCAGCAACTTGTTCAGGACTTCACTAAGGCATGGAAAGATATCTTCAATGACTTTTCCATGTCGTACCCTCTTGACAGTTCTGAACTGTTCAACATCTGCCATAATGATTCGGATTCACCACTCATTACTATTCAGAAGAACTATTCCGAAACTGCCGGAAAGTTGAGAAGCAATCATGCGGGTTCTTTGGCTGAAGAACTAGATAGAATGATTTCAAGAGTCAGAGACGAGTGGTTTGCGGAACGGGATCCTGAGAAATTCTTCAGACTGGTCGTTGCACAACGAGAAGAGAGCATGAAAATGATGGATAGATGCAAGACAATTATCCAGTTTGCTTCAGGTCCGCAGATGGCAGCATTCAACAAATTCTATGAGTACGTCGAAAAGAACAAGGACAATTTTGATTTCATTTCCGACGATGAGGGAATAAAATACGTCAAAGATTTGAAAGGAATTCTTTCAGAGACGGATCCGATAAACAATCTGCCTATATACAAGAAGCGGGTGGATGCGTTAAACAGGAAACTTGGTGACATCAAGAGCGTTTTGTCCGAGAAGATTCGTACTGCATATTCTGACGTGTTGGATGAACTCGAACAGTATGCGATATCTGTTGGCGTTTCTTTCGACAAGTCGTCATTCAGGAATTTTGTGGATGCAAAATGCACCACTGATAATCTCTATGCACTCAAGAGCAATGCAAATGTAGATGGCTTCCGTGACAAGCAGTTGGAGGACATTAACAATAGAATTCCAGTGACTCCGTCATCTGTAGAGCCCGAGACGCCGATTCCGGATAAGCCTCTGCCAAAGAAGATCAAACGCATTGCAGCTAAGGATATTTGCAAGGCGAAGAGGATTACGAGTATTGAAGAACTTAATGCTTATGTCGATTCTATTAGGCAGAACCTGATAGATGCTCTCGGAGACAATGACGAGATTCGTGTTTTATAATTTGAAAAGTCAATATCAATGAATACAGCGCCACTCAAGAGCTTTGCGATTCAGTCGCGTAATATACTGAAACAAGGCGTATTAAATAAAATACTGGAACTCGGTTTCGATTTGGAGGGAAACGTACGTGTAAGTGAGCCCTCAAGGATTCAAGGTGGATCCATATTTATGGATCAGATTAAGGATGAAGGATTTTATGAGGCTTGGATGGAACTGAAATCCAAGATTGTCGCTCATGGAATCAAGGAAGTTTGTGAGGAAGCCGCATACACTTGGTTCAACAGGATGATTGCCATCCGCATAATGCAGAAGAATCATTTCATCGAACCGGTGATGGAGTATGTCAATGATGAGTCCAGAGTACCCGTGATCGTGGCACAGGCAAGGGCAGGAAGGATCACGATCCCTCTCAAAGCAAGTGTTGCGGAATCGCTTAACAGGCTTCTAGCAGACCCGACTCGTATAGATGAGCAGTTTAAACTTCTGATAGAAGCCTTCTGTGAGTCCAATCCGGTAATATTCAACTGCTTTGGAGGTATAGAAAAATTTGTTTCCATTCTTCTTCCTGACAATATCCTCTCAAAAGGAGGCTTTGTAGATTTATTGAACAGCACATCTTATCTTACCGATGAGGATTATACTAAGTCAGAACTGATAGGATGGTTGTATCAGTTCTATATTTCCGAGAAAAAAGACGAGGTATTCGCCAGCAAGGCAAAAGTTGCGAAGGAGGACATCCCTGCCGCCACGCAGATTTTCACACCTAACTGGATTGTGAAATATATGGTCCAAAATACCATTGGACGCATATATCTGGACAATAATCCGGATTCTCCACTTGGCGATACCATGGAGTATCTCGTAAAAAATGACGAACGGACATCTGATGATGACATATTGAAGATAGACGACATTACAGACTACAAGATGATTGACCCTGCTTGTGGTTCGGGACATATCCTGAATGAGGGATTTGATCTTCTGTATGATATGTACATGGATGAGTTCTATTCTCCTAGAAATGCAATCGAAAACATTTTCAGGAAAAACCTCATAGGCATTGACTTAGACACACGTGCCAAGCAATTGGCGACATTTGCTCTTTTGATGAAAGCGGCTCAGAGGGACCGTTCTTTCCTGGATGCCAGAGTTATGCCTAGGGTTCTCGATATGCCTGAACCATTTGAATCATTATCGCATGAAGGTACATTGGAGAGTTACCTGCCACATTATTTTCTGGGAGCCGATTCAGAGACAATCAAAGAGACCGCAGACGCATTCGAGCTGTTAAGGCAATCCAAGAATCTTGGCTCCATAATGAAGTTCGAGATATCTGATACCACCAGGTACAAAATAGAGGCAAGAACCGCCGAATGGAAGAACTCAGACTTTGTACCCGATGCGATTAAGGCCGTACTTCCATCAATGGATTTGATACTAGCTCTTACAGATAAGTATACGGCTGTAGTGGCTAATCCTCCGTATATGGGAGGCGGCAATATGAATAAGGAACTCAGCCAGTATGTTGAATCCAATTACAAGGACGGAAAAGCGGATTTGTTCTCCGTATTTATGCTATTGTCTGAAAGCCTCCTTGTCGAGAATGGAAAGTACGGAATGATCAATATGCAGAGTTGGATGTTTCTTTCATCTTTTGAGAGACTTAGAGAACATGTTATTAAGTCTTTGCATATCGATAATATGCTACACCTTGGTCCACGAACATTTGATGAGTTGAGTGGCGAGGTCGTGCAGAATACTGCTTTTGTGGTGGCAAATCATTCTCCGGAAAATTCTGATGGAGGCGTGTATTATCGTCTTGTGGAGGGCAAGAACTGTACTGAAAAGTCTGACCTCTTCCTGTCGCATATTCATGGGAACGAAGATGGTAACCGCATTTATTTCCCAAACATTGAGCAGAAGAACTTTGAGAAGATTCCAGGATGTCCGATTGGTTATTGGGTGAGTTTAAAGCTTGTGGAAAAATTCTCATCAACTTTAAAAATGGATTATTATTATGATGTAAAATCAGGGTTGTCGACTGGTAATAATGATATATTTACACATCATTGGCATGAGGTCAGTCTTTCAAAATTATGTCTTGCATATTCGGAACATAAAGAGGATAGAGAAGGATATAAATGGATCCCTTATTCAAAAGGTGGAGGAGTACGTAAGTGGTATGGTAATAATTTACTCGTTGTAAATTGGGAAAATGAGGGAACTGCTATGCGTGAACTTGGATTAGCAGTCTTCCGTAATGAGTCTTTCTATTTTAAAGAGGGTATCACATGGAGTGGAATGTCATCTACCTTTGTTTCTTATCGTTTGGTGCCTGCTGGGTTTATTTTTGACTCGAACAAAGGCCCAATGATTTTTTCAAAAATGGCGAAACCTTCATTAAAATATGCTATAGGTTTTCTCAACACCAAGGTTAGTAATGTTATAACTACCATTCTAAATCCGACTTTGTCCACACAAATCGGAGATATTGTAAAGATACCTCTTGATATAGAGAACGATAAAATCAAAAATACTGAAAGATTAGCCACCGAGAGTGTTGGTGTCTCTAAGCAAGACTGGGATGCCCACGAAACCTCATGGGATTTCCAGTGTAATGAATTGCTGTCTATTGACTCGGATACGTACATAGATAATATCAATTACGAAATCGAGAAGCATTTCGAGGAGACGGGCGAGCATATTTGCATCGACCCTGCTGCACCACAATTGGACAGTCTTGAATGGCGCATGGAGCAATACAAGACAAAATGGGAGCGGAATTTCATGCAGCTTCACAAGAATGAAGAGGAACTAAACCGCCAGTTCATAGACATCTACGGATTGCAAGACGAGTTGACTCCAGATGTTCCTTTCAACGAAATCACAATCCTTCAGCAAGGCGAGATTTCCATAAAGAATAATGCTATTGTATGGAACGACGACGTCATTATCAAGCAACTGATAAGTTATGCTGTTGGCTGCTGGATGGGTCGCTATCGTCTGGATAAGCCTGGCCTAAATATCGCGTACTATCCAGATGACAAGGAAATCTGTTCATATAAATATAATGGAAAATCGTTCACTATTGATGATGGCATAATCCCTCTCATGGGTGGTCAGAATCCTTTCGAAGACGACAATGCCATTCAGAAGATGGTGAACTTTGTTCACATCGTTTTCGGTGATGAGCGTCTTACTGAGAATCTGAATTTTATCGAACATAGCCTCGGGAAGAGCATCGAGGATTATCTGATAAAGGACTTTTGGAAAGATCACAAGAAGATGTATCAGAACCGACCTATCTACTGGTTATTCAGCTCTAAGAAGGAAGCGTTCCAAGTACTCGTATATATGCATCGAATGAATCCTTATACGGCTGAGAAGGTTCGTACCAAGTATCTTCTTCCATATATCGAGTATCTGCAGACTCGCATTCAACAGGATAATGAACGTGGTGCAGATCTCACCACAATTGAGAGGAAAAACCTCACAAAGATGGAAGCGGCTCTTGTCGAATGTCAGGAATATCACGACAGACTCCACTCCATTGCTGACAAGCAGATTAATTTCGATCTTGATGACGGCGTCGTAGTGAACTACGCTAAATTTGGTGACGTATTGGCAAAGATTAAGTAAAATGATACAAGATAAGATCTACTCATATTTTGACGGAAATCCGCAGCTGCATGTGCTTTTCATATTTGACAGTATGGGGTACATTGCAGCTGAACTCGAGGGGCTGGACTGGAGGCCTAACTACCATTTGGAGATATTCCTTGGAGATTGGTTCACAGTCAAATATCGACTTGCACATGATTGGAAAGACGAGAAGATTATTCTCGTATTCAAGGAGGTGCCAGACCCGTCCACTGGCGACGCTGACTCTTCGTTCCCGCTTTATGGTGAAATGAAAGCCAACATGGTTTATAACGAAGAGGATTATGTCGCCTTTATGCAACTGAAGGGCATTAAATCCAATTTTGCTCCTTTTATTGCTCGTCATGTTGCAGAGATGCAGATGACTAAATATGACAGGATTCTTTCAGAGTACTACTCTCCAGGTGTGTTTTCCGTTGACATATGCAATAGGGCGTTAATTTCCGGTTACATGGGGATGTCAAAACTCTTGTCCTGGGAGGATATCCTCATCAAACTCGTATGCCTGTGTGGTATAGAATCCGAATCGGGCAAACGTGATACGTTTATCCGCCTGTTGAAAAACAATACGGATGCTTTGACAGCCTTGTCCGAAAAGATGGTCTCCATAGCAGGCTATCCTATCAACATTGAGACGGATGCAAGATTGAATAAATTTGCGGAATCGTTCAAGTATAATGCAATAATTCAAGGAATTCCAGTCGTAGCTGCCGATGACTACAAAGGGTACAGGATAGACGATGCCGTAGTCCTTCAGAGGCTTAACAGCCTCCGTGAATATGCGACAGGACATTCAATATTGGCTGACCAGTTCATGACCGCTATCAGCAATCTGTCATCTTCAATCAAAGAGGAGAACATAATCAAATGGTATGGGCCGGATGCCGAGTATTCTTTTGTCACGGAGGCTCTCTGTTATCCCGTCATCAAAAGTCTTGTAGAAGAACGGGCATTCATTGCGCCTATAGAGATTAACAAAAGACTACGCTCGTTGTCTTTGCGTCTTCCGGTGGACTCCAAGCTGCAGCCTGTAATCAGTTTTCTGTCAAATGCCTGCTATATGCTTGAGAAAATTCAAGCGATGGGAACTTACAAATTGAGGACACCTCTTGATTATGTAAACAAATACACAACAGAATTCTATCTGGTTGACACCTACTATCGTTTTTCCGTGGACGTATTCTCCGACATAGAACCGATTATTCCAATCTATGATTGTATACTCTCGTTCAAGAAACAGCTGGATGACGAATACTCCAAGCAATGCAACCTCTTCAATCTGGAATGGATTAATTGTGTCAATGAAAGCGGCGTCTCATTATCAAAAATGGAAGGCGTACTTCATCAACAGAACTTCTACGATGACAAGTTGAAAGGTGGCAATGTCAAGAGAGTAGTTGTAATCAGCGATGCACTTAGGTATGAAGTCGCAGTAGAAATACTTAACGGACTTGGGAAGGACAGACACGATGCCAAGTTGGAATCGGCTCTATCTATTCTTCCTACTGAAACAAAATACAGCAAGGTTACATTGTTGCCGCATAAATCCCTCCAATACAATGAGGGAACGTTGATGGTCGATGGTGAAGACCTGAACTCTATTGATAAGCGCAGCGCTCATTTGAAGAAATATGAGCCGAATGCCTTATGTGTGGACTACAATGATCTTGACAAGCTGTCTTCAACGCAGAAACGAGAACTTTTCAAGAGCCCTTTGGTATATATTTTCCATAATACAATAGATTCCATTTCTCACGACAATCCAGCGAAGACAACCCGGGCTTGCAAAGAAGCCGTTTCCGAAATCAAAAAACTGGTGCCGTCTCTTCACGCGACATATAATGTAGCGAACGTCTATGTAACAAGCGACCATGGTTTCCTTTTTAATGACATCAGGTTCGAAGAAAAGGACAAACATAAAATAGCTGACACATACGATGAGCGTAAGACAAGATATTATATCACCGATGATAATTCTCCAGTACTTGGAATTTCAAAGTGTCCTATGGAGTCTGTATCAGCCATGAGCGGTTCAGGCAAGTATGTAGCTGTACCTGATGGGACTAATAGGCTATATGCAGAAGGCGGCGGATATCAGTTTGCGCATGGAGGAGCTTCACTGCAGGAGATGATTATACCGATTTTATACAGCCACAACCAGAAGGAGGGCGCGAAGCCTAAAGTCGGAATGACTCTCATTGGTTCCGCTCTCAGCATCATATCAAGTCGGTTAAAATTCAATCTAATTCAGGATCAGGCTGTCTCTGAAGACTATCGTGAGAGGACAATCGTGTGCGGCATATATGAGGGGAAGGATCTTCTCACAACAGAGAAGGAAATTCTCCTTAACAGCAGTGACGTTAACCCTCAGAACAGATTATCAACCGTGGAACTTGTTCTCAGCAAATCCCCAGCAGGCGGTTTGCTTGAATTGAGAATATTCGATGTGGAAGATAAACTCAATCCTATTGCAAAGGCGACGGTAACGAATAAGACTTTAATCGAACAGGACTTTTAATAATATGACGCTTCAAGAAAAAATATTGGAAGCCTTCCAGGGGAAGGTCGTTAGAAAGGATTTGGCATTTCAGGTCAAAGGAAATCTTCCAGTACCGACGTATGTTCTTGAATACTTGCTGGGACAATATTGTGCCAGTGACGACGAGCAGATAATCGAAGAAGGGCTTGAGAAGGTAAAGACCGTGATTCGCAACAACTATGTGAATAGGGCGGATGCTGAGATTGTCAAAGGAAAGATCCACGAGGCTGGAAGGTATCGTGTCATTGATAAGGTTTCTGTTTCATTGAACGAAAAAATGGATTGCTATGTTGCGTCCTTTGCCAACCTCGGATTGTCCGGAATTCCAATAGCTACAAATTACGTTACAGCTAACGAGAAATTGTTGTCTGGAAATGGCGTATGGTGTATCGTGACAATCGGATACATACCTGGAGAAGACATTAAGATTCATTGGGAAATCCAGACGCTGAAGCCTATCCAGATTTCAAACGTGGATATTCAGGAATATATAGCACAGCGGAAGAAGTTTACCACAGATGAATGGATTGACTTCCTCGTGCATACGGTAGGTCTCAATCCGGAAAAACTCAATCGGAGGGAGAAATTCATTGTCTTGGCCCGTCTGATGCCTCATATCGAGAATAACTTCAATTTCATGGAACTGGGCCCTAAGGGCACGGGCAAGTCTCATGTCTTTCAGGAACTTTCTCCTTATGGCGTCCTTGTCAGCGGCGGAGACGTCACTTCTGCACGTCTGTTCGTGAAGATGTCCGGGAACAAGGAAATTCTCGGACTCGTAGGTTATTGGGATGTGGTAGCATGGGACGAATACGAGCAGCAGAAAGGAAAGTCCGTTGATCCGGTACTCATAGACACGATGCAGAACTATCTAGCAAACAAATCCTTCAATCGTGGCGGCAACCCACACGAGGCCAGCGCTTCAATAAGTTTTGTTGGTAACACGAAGCATACCGTCAGCTATATGCTTGAGCATTCTCATCTGTTCGAGTCAATTCCCACTGCATTTATAAAGGGGGCATTCCTTGACCGTATTCATCTGTACAATCCCGGATGGGAGGTGAAGATGTTGAAAAAGGACAGCTTCAGTTCCGACTATGGTCTCATAACTGATTATATCGCCGCGATACTTCATGAGCTTCGCAATATTGATTATTCGGGAGACCTTAAGAAGTATGTCAAGTTTGACGGATCACTTTCGGAAAGAGACCATCTTGCAATCCGCAAGACTTTTTCAGGTATGATCAAACTGTTGTACCCTGACGGAAATTACACTTGTGATGAGGCGTTGGAGATTATAGACTTCGCCGCTGAATGTCGTAAGCGAGTAAAAGATCAGCTTTATATCATCGACGAAACATTCAATGCAGAACCGGCAAAATTTGAATATCAGGTATTAAAGACTGGTGACACGAGGCTTGTGAAGACCCTGGAAGAATTGAACTATCGACCACAGTCTGATGAAATCAGGGTCGAGGAAAGAGCATCCATGCAAATGAAACCTGAAATTCAAGAAAGGCAAAAGCGTCAAATCGCTAGTGGTTGCTCGCTGGTGTCATCAATCAGAAGCATACGAATGAATCAGACAGGTGTATCTTATGATAGTCTCTTTGGAGAATATCTGCAATCAGCCAAGACTATCACTCTTGTAGATCCATTTATCCGATATCCCTATCAGATCAGCAACTTCCTGGAGTTTATTCAATGCGCAAGAAAGAATTGTCTAACACCAGAAGAACTTGTTATCCATTTGTCAACGCAGAATGATGATGACAAAATTCCAGAGATGATAGATATTTTTGATGACATTAAGGATGATTTGTCAGAACACGGCATTGAATTTACCTATGATTTCAATGCCGACCACGACAGGTACATTGACCTTGATAATGGATGGAGAATCAGTCTCGGACGAGGTCTTGATATTTATGAGAAATATGGAAGATTTAGTCTGGATTCCATAAATCAGGATGAACGCCGTTGTAAGGAATTCAATGTTACCTACAACCGTAGAGATGATCTCAGCGATTGACGGATTAGTTGGGAATAAATATCTAAAATATTGAATAGAGTGCAAGGCAGATACAAAGTAGTGACACTATGCGGCAGCACGCGCTTCAAGGACGACTTCTATCGCGTGCAGAAGGAACTCACCCTTGAAGGGAATATCGTCATTTCCGTCGGTCTCTTCGGGCACAGCGGAGATGACGAGGTGTGGACAGCCGGAACCAAGGAGATGCTGGATGATATGCACTTCTCCAAGATTGACATGGCTGACGAGATTTTCGTTGTCAATCCGGGCGGATACGTAGGAGAAAGTACCGCACGAGAAATTGGCTATGCGTTGAGTTGCGGAAAGCCTGTGCGCTCTCTTTGCCCTCTGCCTCTGGAAAAGTATACTGCAAAGGAAAACGATTCGCAAGGACTCCGGCTGAGGACTGATGCGGAAACAATGAGAAATCATCAGGCGGATATTTCTAAAAGAGTATGGGATAGGGCAAAAGAAAGGCACCTTATGACTGGGCAGAATTCGGATAATGTGTGGCCTATTACTGATGGAGTCGCTGATATCGCATCCTATCTTGCAACAACGCCAAAAGTGATGATTGTCTTGAAAGAGCCTTATGACGATACGGCCAAAGACGATCAGGGACGTATAATCCCTTATGGTGGAGGATGGGATTTCCCACAATTACTGAGGGCACAATCCGCGGCTCACGTATGGCCGAATAGAACCTGGCAACGAGTAATCTATGCAATTTATGGATTTCGCAATGGCAAGCATTATAACGAAATGGATTACATTAGAAATGACCCGGAGATGGGAGATGTTCTGTTGGATACATGCTGGATTAACCTGAGCAAGATGCCCGGATTGACGAGTTCATCAGATAACAAGTGGAAGAATGCTTTTGATGACAATTGGAATGATATATTTGTTGAACAAGTCAAACTATACAATCCCGATGTCATTATCTTCGGAGGGACTTTCGACCTTGCGGGGTCTTACGTAATGGACAATCAGATTAATGGCGAAATCGTGTGGTCGGGTGATAGACAATTGAGTTTGACAAAGTATCGCCATAAGGACAGATTGATCCTTGCGGCAGCTCATCCTGGCATCAGACATAACGTCGACTTTTGGGTAAACTCCATAATCGACGCTCTTAATGATTTCTCAAAAAACGTCTAGTAATTCACTCAGCATAAATATTTTCTTCATTTTTCGTTAAATGCGGCAATATATTGCAATATTGCCAAATTTAACGTATTTTTGCTGCCTATATGAAAGTTGCCGACATCATACTGAATTATGTTTACTCTCACGACAGAGCGTTTGTGAGAAGTGAGTTCATTTCATGGATGTCACAAAATTATCCTAGCATATCGGAAAGAAGCATTGATACGGCCATCCGGTCTCTCCTTAGATCTGATTTGCTGATCAGGAAAGGATATGGCACTATGGCTGCTACGGAAGGCCAAAATATCTATATTCCACAGGTTGGCGATGATGTCAGGAACATTTACAAAACTGTCAAGGAAAAATACCCATATACCAGGTTTTGCCTGTGGCAACCAAATATACTTTCTTCTTTCATGCAACATGTTCCGGATGTTGACATGATTATTCTGGAAACGGAAAAAGTGGCAGCAGAAGCTGTGTATGAAGATATTAGGCAACTTGAACAGAAGAGAAAGGTGTTTCTGAGACCAACTATGAGAGAATACGAGCTGTACGCAGTTGGGGAATCTTGTCTTATCGTCAGGGACTTGATTACAGAATCTCCGACAATCGAGATTGACGGCATTCCAATGGCATCGCTTGAAAAAATTTTGGTGGACGCTCAAGTGTTGCCGGAACTTGAGTTCGCACGAGGCTCTGAACTCTATACAATATATGAAAACGCCTCCGAGATGTATCGGATAAATTGCCGGGCAATGCTCCGCTATGCCTCAAGACGCGGCAGAAAAGAAGAAACGGAAAAATTGATTAAATCAACAATGAGATGATTGCATCGGTCAGCAGAACAAAAGAATGGATATTGGCGTCATGCGAGAAGAACGCAATAAAGGATCCTACAATTCTGGAGAAAACAATCAGAGCCTTTTCCCTTTTGGAGGCATTGGCAAAATCAGGCTGCCCATTTTTGTTTAAAGGGGGCTCTGCATTGATGTTGCAATTGTCTTGCACTCAACGACTTTCTGTAGATATTGACATTGTCTGTCCACCTGGAACGGATGTCATCGGATATTTGCGCCCATATTCAGAGGAGTATGGTTTCAGGGAAATCATACATACGGAAAGGCAGTCCAGAACCAATGTGCCTAAGACACACGCAAAGTGCTTTTATCAAGTGTCGTATGTGACGAACACTGCTCAGGAGAAAATTCTTCTGGATGTATTGTTTGAGAACAATTGGTACACAAAAATAGATACACTTCCTATAGAAAGCCCTTTCCTTTCGATGGTGGGTGAATCATACTTTGTGAACGTTCCGAGTAAGGAGGATCTTCTTGGGGATAAGCTCACCGCATTCGCTCCAAACACGACAGGTATCCCTTACGTGAAAAAGGTGATGAATCGATTCGGAGAAGAGGAAGAAAGGGACTGCTCGATGGAAATCATCAAACAGCTCTTCGATATAGCCTCCCTATTTGACAGGATCAATAACCTCACCGTCGTAAGACAGACTTTTGAGAAAATTGCTCCAATCGAACTCGAATATAGGGGTATGGATAAAGAAAATCTGGATGTCATACTTGATGACATATATATGACTTCAGAGTTGATATGCACCGGAATCTACGCTAAAGATAAGAGTCTGGAATATCAGGCTTTGGCAAAGGGAATCAAAAGAATACAGAGTCTGATAATCAGCGAGAATTATACCAATTATTCAGCAGTCGTGAATGCATCTAAGGCTGCATATTTGGCAGTCTTATTGAAAAGAGGTGTAAATGAAGTTAAACATTTCGCTCCTGATATTGACCTAAGGAAGCTTACGGTCAGTGCTCCTATTCACCCTGCAATCAATAAGATAAAGTCTTTCAGACCCGAGGCGTTTTTCTATTGGCACGAAATCGATGAATTATTCAATCAAAAGTAATACCTTGCAGGTAGCAGAGACTATGTGTAATGCTGATGAATGACTATCCAGCTCACAGTTTCTATAAAGAGTTGCAAGCTTATTTTAACGAAACAATTATATTTGCCAAAAATAAATTCTAAAAATCAAGTAGATATGAAAGAGACAATTGCAAAGCTTAACGATGTTATGGCCGTTCTTCAGGCTGAACTCGCAAAGGCGGCAGAAGGAAACAAGGCAGCTGCATCACGCGCACGCAAAGCAACACTCGAGCTCGAGAAACTCGGAAAAGAGTTCCGTAAACAGTCTATAGCCGAACTCAAGTAGTCAAGGATAAGACTCAAATATGACAGTTCCCGCAAGACCAACGTCCTGCGGGAACTTGTTTTTTCTTAACTTCTGTAGCGAGAAATCATAACTCGTCATCACTCTTGTTGTTTTGTTGATTGAAGTATTCCGTTTGTATATAATCCAAAGAGACATATCTACGATACGATCCCCCCTTGGATTGGTTTCTCGCGTTGGATACTATCACAGCCATGTCATTTTTGCCAATGAATGTAGTATATTTACCATCATCCGAGTCTGTCTCCTCTTTCTCACCATACTTATCGTTTAGTTTTTGTCGATAATAATTATATGTGCTTTGAGCTTGTTTCCACTCATCTGAATAAGAACCATAATCTTCAAGGCTTATGTTGAATGATAATTCATATAATACACCGCCTTCGGTTAAATAAAAGTAAGCAAAATCCCAAGTCTGTCCGGCAAAAGAGACGTCTTTAAAAGTTATGACTTTACCATTGGATATGTATTCTTCATTAAGGTACTTGCCCTTATATCCGACGGCTCTGTCAATAGTCAGACGCGTCTGAGTTGAACCCATTTTCATTCCAAAAAAAGAATCCTGGATTTCTGGGAGTTCCGATTTATATGCACCCATAAAATTGGCAAGTAGGGATACGTACGAAATTTCTATTGAATTTGTTTGACCATTTTCCATAGACTTGTCAAGTCTAAGGGTAATACCATTGTTTAAGGCTATCATTCTTTCAATTTCCGGGTGATCCTGAACTGGGTAATATGTTAGTTCGTAATCCTTGGATAACTCACTTTTAATCACATTGTAGGTAGAGTCAATTGCTGCAGAATTGGTATTATCGTTAAGTATGCAAAATGACACCATAGATAAAGTTCCGCTCGTGTTGGTTATAAGGATAAGTAAAGGATACGTTCTTCCTTCGTAAGTGACATTTTGGAATCCGTATCTTAAATACTGTATTCCATTTATTTCATACGGTTCTGAATTATCTATCTCAAAATATGTTCCATTATTATTCATTGCATCTTTCATCTGTTCAGGCGTATACTTTTCACAGAATTTCAGACCAAAGAATTCTTCTGGTAGATCTTTCTGCTGCGCTAGTGAAACGGCTGTAATGAATGTAAAACAGATGGTGAAAATAATTCTTCGCATAACGGTCATTTTTTTGTGGTTGATCTCTTTCAAATGTAATAAAATAATCTGACAATGCGACTATTTGGTCGCTTTTATCTCGACAAAATATATCTCAACGCCTCCAATGGATGATATAACATCATTCTCGGACCGCTGAACCTCATCACCTCGCGTATCTTCTCTCGCATGTCCGGACGGTAGCAATGGACGGGGCATTTATGGCACTTGGTCTTCCCGTCTCCGAACTTGCACCTGTCCAGTCTCGCGGTCGCGTATATCAGCAACTCCCGGCACTCCTCACAAAGTTCCTGTTTTTCGTGCTTTTAAGGCACCACAATTCAATCATGTGCCGGACTGTGGTCTTCTCCCACTCTGTTCTTTTCATCGCTAAATATTGCCCGTTTTGGCGGTTAATCTTCAAGTTCCTTGATGACGACACACGGATTGCCCACAGCGACGCAATGGGAAGGAATGTCTTTAACGACTACGCTTCCGGCTCCGATGGTGCTGCCTTCACCGATTGTCACTCCGGGAAGAATTGTCACATTGCCGCCTATCCAGCAGTTTCCGCCTATGGTCACAGGCTTGGCCCATTCCTCCCTCGTGTTGCGTTCTTTCGGGTCCGTGCTGTGGCAGGCCGTATAGATGCCGACATTCGGCCCGATGAAGACATCGTCGCCAATTGTAACTGGAGCCTCGTCAAGGACGACGAAATTGAAGTTGGCAAAGAACCTCCTGCCGACCTTGATATGCTTCCCGTAGTCACAATGGAATGGCGGGTTTATGAATGTGTCGTCATCGGCCTCACCCAGGATTTGCTTCAGTTTCTCATTCCTTGACTTGAAATCAGTAGGCCTTATCTGATTGTATTCCCAGCATAGTTCCGAACAAGCATACAGGTCCTTCAGAAGAGAAGGATCCACTGCGTTATAAATCTCACCGCTGAGCATCTTTTCGTATTCTGTCATATCTGCTTTATTTGAATGCGAAGATAATGATTTTTTAACTTGACTATATCCTCCCCAGATCGCTGCTGTCAATGGTGCTGTGCATCCCATAGAAAAATCTCCAGACCTCCGGCTCGTATTTTTCTACGGGCAAACCATTGCCATAGCTTTATTCCGGCTACATCAGGCATCCGGAAATTCTTCCCCTTCAGGGGCGATTCTCAGCCCCAGGCGAGAATTCCGGCTGCGAAGTTAAGCCGGTCCGCCGCTTTTGAAGGAACTTGCTTTTGAGAAAGGAAAGTTTGGCTTTCCATTGTTTCGAGTCCCCGCCGGCCGCGATGGTCCGCTGGGGACTTTTCTTTTTGCGCGCAACTTTTTTCTTTTCGGGAAGGGTTACTTTCCGGGTTACGGGAAAAGGGACGGACAGTCCATTTTCCCTTTCTCCCTTGTGTCCTTTCAGTACTCAAAATTACAGACAATAGTATATACTTATTAATTAGTAGGCTTATTAATATACTATACCTTGTTTTTCGGGTCGTTGCAAGTGATTGACGCATCGAGGCTTACAAGGATGCTTTCAAGAAAAAATATGACAAATTACACGAGGTTGTATGACAAATTACACGAGGTTCATGTCCGAAAATATGACAAATTACACGAGGTCGCCCGTTTTCAGTATGACAAATTACACGAGGTTTTTCGGGGTTGAAAAATGCTTGCGAAAAGCAGTTTTCTCATGTGGATTGGTAGGAAATTGGTAATGACTGATGTGATATGCCAGGATATTCCGCACTACGACGTCAGCGGCCATACAAATCCGTATGAGCCCATAGGAAATTATGACAAATTACACGAGGTTCCGGACAAGTCCGCACGGGTGCGTCAGAGTCCGTAGTCGTCCATAAGGCCACGGATCGAGGCGATGAGATGTGCGATGCGCTCCTTGCGGACTTTCTCCCTGGAAATCCGGTCAAGACCGTCATCAGGGATGCGCTCGCATGTCTTCTCCCACTTGTGAGGCAGTTCCGCCATCACCGCCGGCACCCGTGAGGCCCTGTAGAGCAGGTCGAGGTGCGGCTTCATCTCGCTTTTTCTCATGTGCGCCTCATCCGTAAGGAAAGACTTCATCCGGGCCTCCGGCCAGAGGACATACTTTCTCGTAAGCTCCCGAGCCGAAGATATTGCGCCGTTCCGCAGGACCTTGAAGACGAGTATCCTCTGTTTCGGATCCGAGGCCCCCTTCTCCACGGCGCAGTCGATGACGAGGTCGGTCTTGTCGTTTATCTCCTTTACGAGCGGCTTCACTATCCTCCTGGAGAGGTCCGCAATCAGAGGGTACTTGTCAGTTATGCAGAACATCTCCTTGAAGTGTCCTGTCTCCATGCGGTAGACAGTACCGGCATCCAGATTGCAGAGGATCTCATAGACGCGCTTGGCATAGATCGACGTCAGGGCCATGCAGTCTGCCTCGATGAACTTGTGGAATCCATACGAGGCGTCGAATATCGTCTCAAGCATTGAACGCGTCATCGAGAAGGTTACTATGGAGTTGCGGCCGTCGGCGCCCTCTAGGGGCGAGAGCGTCTCCGGATCGTTGATGACACCGGTATTGGTGGTGTGGCGCATCCCGTCGCTGGAGTCCACGAACGTGAACCGGCACTCCGCGAGGGCGTGGAGCGCCACCTCTATCTCACGATAGAACCTGCCGTCCGTCCTGCGCCCCTTGATGAAGAACTGCATCGGTATCGTGAAGATATACTTGCTCTGGAGAAGACGGTTCACCGGATGGCTGATTTTCGAGACAGACACGTCGCCGTAGTCCGTGTGAATGACAGCACGGTCGTCTATGGCATCGACGCTGACCGGCCCGCTGAGCTTCTGCCCCTCCGTCACGAACTGGAAGAGCGCCACGATGGCGTTCTTGATGTCCTCTCCCAATGGTGGAAGTTTGTAGTGGGCGCGTATGAAACTGCCTCCGGCAACCATCATCTTTCCGGTCTGTCCGTCCTGGACTGTCTGCTTCTTCTTGGCCGTCCCTTTATCTTCTTCCTTCTTCATAATAACGAAATATATTCAGTTAATTTACCATAACAATACAAATAAAGCATAAATATAATACATTACGAAATTTATTTGTACATTTGCTTCCGAAGGAGAGTGAGAGACTGACACTAAGCGAATGTGCAAGGAGTGTCGATGTGTACCACCCGTGTGTACACAAACGACACAGTCCTCGGGGGCTCGGACCTCCTTGCCGCCACGGATGGCGGGAATGCAGGAGCGTCTCCGAAGTCGCGCTCCGAATGAACGGAAAATGAAAATAACGATTGTGATATGGGAACAGTGAAAGACGAGAGCCGCCGCAAGAGCTGCGACCTCCATGTGCGTCTTACCGATGCCGACATGCAGACCGTAAGGAGCAACTGCCGCATAGCCGGATACCGCTCGATGAGCCGTTTCGTGAGGATGCGGCTTACCTCTTCGTGTATGCCGAGGAGGACCGCCGTACAGGATAACGCTGCGGGCAACGTGCCCGACTGGATGCAGGCGCAGATTGAGAAGCTGGCTCTGCAGGTCCGTGGCGTGGCGAAGAACTACAACCAGTCGGTGACCGTGATGAACACCCTAGTCAGGCACGTCGCCGACAGGGACTCCCAGAGGATGATCATCCGCAGGGCCGCGAGGCTGGATGCCCTGACGCACGAACTTGTCGGCATCCTCCAGGACATACGCGGCACCGTGGGCGAACTGAAGGAGAGCCTCAGTCAGCAGGAAGGACTCAAAGAACTTAATGAACTTAATCAAGTAAATTAACTCATACACCATAATTATTTTATGCAGGTCATATCAGTCATCGGTCATGTCGCAGGGAAACTGGAGGAGGTCGAGTCCGCCGGCCGCCGCTTCCTGAGGTTCAGGGTCAAGGCGGACGGCAACGCGGACGGTTCGGAGTTCGTCTACACGGTAGTCACTTCCAGGATTGCCCTTCAGGAGAAACTCTATCCGAAGGCGGACGTCTATGTCTCCGGCCACCTTACCATCTCCTCCGGACAGAACAATGCGGCCACGATCCAGGCGCTGGTGATACAGGTGATGGAGCCTGCCAAGAAGACGGCGGAGGAATTGAACATGGAGCATTTCGTCAACAGGATACAGCTGCAGGACATATGATCGTCGAGATACACAAGTCATCGTCCTCGATGTCGGGGACCCTTCAGTACAATGAGAACAAGGTGAGGGCCGGCGTGGCGTCAATCCTATGCTGTCATGGCGTAGGCTCGACGGAGATCCCCGTCATCAACCGCCTGTTCGAGGACAGGGAGAGGCTGTCACTGCGCGAGGCTCAGCACCTGTCGTTCCAGATGTCGGTCAATCCAGGACCCGAAGACGGCATAAGGGAGGAGAGGATACCGGAGTTCGTCAAGGACCTGATGGAAGGGCTGGGCTACGGGGAGCAGCCATGGGTAGTCTTCCGCCACGAGGACACGGGACGCGTCCACTACCACGTCGTGTCCACCAGGATCGACTCCGAAGGCAGGAAGATACGCGACTACTACGAGAAGAGGGCCTGTGACAGGCTGGTGAAGGGACTTCAGGAGAAGTACGGCTACGTCAAGGGCGGAGGTGCCAAAAAAAACGAGGGCGCGAATGTGACGATTCCTGTCTTCCGCTACGGAGAGGGTGATGTGGTCAGGATGATGGAGGACTGCCTGCGCCACTCCCTGACCTACAGGTTTACAACCGGAAGGCAGTTCGCAGAAGTCCTGCGCTGCCACGGAGTCCTCGTCCGCGAGGGGCTCGGAAAGGATGACCTCAAGGTGCACCTTTCGTTTCAGGGGCTCGGCGATGACGGCAGGCCGTGCACGGCATCCGTGAGCGACGTGAAGATGAGCCTTGACGTGATGAAGGCGGTGGACGAGAGGATCGAAGAGTGTGACGGTCTGGATGTCAGGCGTGAGAAGGCCGGCCTTCTGAAGAAGGTGTCCTCAGCGCTTGAGAGGTGCGGCGACATTCCGTCCCTTGTCAGGACATTGAAACCGCAGGGCGTGGATCTGGTCATATACCGCGACAAGGACGGCATCCCGCGGGGCTCCACCCTGATCGACCACACGTCGGCCTGCGTCTTCAAGGGTTCCGAGCTGTCGAGGTCCGTCGGAACCGCCATCCTGGAACTTCCGGAGAGCGGCCCGACACATGATGGAGAAACTAATGACAGGACTAAATCGTCAGGGGCCGCTGAGGCGGAATCCTTCAACAGCGGCGTGAGCGAGGCGCTGTCGGTGCTGTTTGACGCTGCCCTCAGCGGAGAATGCGGCAGCACGGGAAGAGACCCTGATGAGTCTGACAACAAAAGGAAGAGAAGAAACAAAAGGAGAATGATATGAAGATTGACATGGAAAAGACCAAAGCCCTCATGGAGCAGGTCGAACTCTGGCTGAAGAGCAGCGAGAATGAAATTCGGATGGACCTGACCTTGTGCAAGACCGGAACGCCGGACACCTTCAAGGTCAGGTATGACGCGGACAGGATCGGTCTGCTCGTCCTCATGCTCGAGACGGATGCCGACCTCTGCGACGTCGCATACTCGGCCATGCTGAAGTATTTCGCCGACATGGGCGATCCGGAAAGGGAGGCATCGCTCCGGGAGTTCGCCACGCTCTGCCGGGAGATCCACAGGCACATGGAGGCGGAACTGTCCAAGGGCGGGAGAAGTGAAATCGACAGGACCAAACTCTACAATTGAACCATGGCCATAAGACCCGAATACGAGAAGGCGTATTCCACATTCATCGTGATGGGCATTTTCGTCCTTGCGGTGAACATATACTACTATGCGTATCCGCTATGGGACTCAATGGGCATGACGCATCCCGTAGCCGTGAAGATGTTCCTGAAGATGCGCAGGGCCGGATACTTCGCCTCGCCGCTGTACACGAAGGGACTGGCGCTGGTGCTAAGCCTGCTTACCGTGATGACGCGCCACGGCAGGAGAAACAGCCTTCCGTGGTGGCGGATCTCGATTGTCGCCGTTTCGGGGGTCTTCCTGTATTTCTTTCCGTTCGGCAATCCGGCCGTCTATACGGCGGCCTCGGCAGTCGGGTACTTGACGGTCATTCTCGGCGCATCCCTCTCCCTGTACAAGCTGACCGGATTCATCAAGAAGCGCAACGACTTCAAGGAGACGTTCCTGCAGTGCGAAAAGAAGATCGACACGGAATTCTCCGTCAATCTCCAGACGCGCTACCAGTACAAGGGCAAGCAGCATACGGGATGGATCAATGTCGTCAATCCCTTCCGCGGCACGATGGTCCTCGGAACTCCAGGCTCGGGAAAGTCCTTCTCCGTGTATCTGCCTTTCATGGAGCAGATGATACGCAAGGGATACACCATGTTCGTGTATGACTACAAGTACCCTTCGCTCACGTTTGACGTATACAACATGCTTCTGCAGAACATCGGCTGCTATGACAGGATGAACCTGAAGCGCCCGATGTTCTGTGTGGTCAATTTCAAGGACCCCAGGTATTCGCTGCGATGTAATCCTCTGAATCCCCAGTACATAACGAGCCTCACGGACTGCACGGAGATTGCAGACGTGATAATGAAGAACCTTGTGGAGACTGACAAGAAGGACTTCTTCACGCAGTCCGCTCAGCTCTACATCGATTGCTGCACATCGTTCCTCTGGGTATACGAGAAGGGCAGGTACTGCTCCTTCCCGCATCTTGTCGAGCTGATGTGCCATCCGGCGGAGCATGTCATCGGACTCATATCGCAGTATCCCGAGTTTCAGACTAAGGTGGCGTCCTTCAAGGAGGCCCTTCAGAAGAAGGCCAACGAGCAGCTCGCCGGACAGACCAGTTCCGCCACGGTTCCCGTCGCGGGAATGTCCACGCCTTCCCTTTACTGGGTCCTCTCCGGGGATGACTTCAAGCTGGACATCAACAACCCCGACGAGCCCAAGATAGTGTGCGTCGGCAACGATCCCGACAACCAGGCGACCTACGGGGCGGCCCTGGCACTCTTCTTCTCAAGGCTGTTCAAGCTGGTCAACCACCCTGGCAAGCTGAAGAGCGCCATCCTTCTGGACGAGGCCCCGACGGTGCTCATCAAAGGCATTGAAGGCGTCATAACGACCGCGCGAAGCAATCTGGTGGCCGTGGTCCTCGGAGGACAGGACAAGACTCAGTTCGTGAGGGACTATGGTGAAAAATACGCCAACGTCATCTTCAATGCAGTCGGCAACATTATCTCCGGCCAGGTCAACGGAAGCACGGCCAACGAGATGTCCAAGATGTTCGGACGTGAATTCCGCGAGCGCCAAAGCCAGACCCTGTCGGATGACAACGAGAGTATCCAGCTCTCCTTTTCGGAGGAGGAACTGATGCCTGTGAACAAGATAGAGACATTGTCCCAGGGAACATTCTTCGGAAAGGTGGCGGATGACTTCACGGCTAAGATCGAGCTGAAGCTGTTCTGCGGGGAAATCGTGGTGGACATGGAGGCCATGAAGGCGAGAAAGGAGGCCAGCAGGCCGCTGCCACGCATGACCTCGTTCGGAGAAGAGGAACTTACACGTGCCATCATGGAAGGAGACATGAGAGATGCGGCCCTCCGCCAACTTGCAGTCGGCAGGCTAAAGGGCAGAGGAATCAATGACGCCATCGATGAAGACGACATAGCTCAGGAACTGGAAAGTGTATCGGATGAAGACAAGACGACATTCCTATCCCAATATTCAGAAACATATGTCCGTATGCATATTGATTCCGTCATCGAGGACAACTACCACAGGATAAAGGACGACATATCAATGATACTACAGTCGCACGGAATCGGCGTGGATGACGGGGCGGAAGAAGTCCCGACGGATGCAGGTCAACCGCAGGTTCATGACGAAGATGAGGAACAATGCACTGGGCCTGCTGACGGGATCGTAGAGGATGCCGCACCGGAGGCTATTCTGCCGATGGATGACGAGTATGAGTCGTGATTCCACCATATTGTCAATGGTCTGGAGGACTGTCGAAAAACACTGTGTTTTTACAATAAAATTCGAGAGATCTTATACGAATTTGTCGCTGAAGAGGAACTGGAACAGTCCGGTGAACAGGATTCCATTATTGTCCCTGTAGGTCATAATGTCGTCCTTGACGATAACAATCTTTTGGAAGGAATCATCAATGCGTTTGAGCGAATTCAGTTCCTGATCACGTTTTTCTTCGGTTTCTATCTCGTAGGCCGACTGAATATAGTACTTCTCGTTCCCATCAGTAGCAATGAAATCTACCTCATATTGTTTGTATTCAGACTTGCCATCGACCATTTTACGGTGCTCAACGACTCCCACATCCACCACATAACCACGGTACAGCAATTCATTGAAGATGATGTTCTCCATCAGATGTGTCTGCTCCAATTGGCGGTAATTCAGCCTTGCGTTTCTAAGACCGACATCTATCGAGTAGTATTTCTTGATGTTCTCGTAATACTTGTTGCCCTTGATATTATAACGTCGGGCTTCGTTGAACAAGAATGCCTCTTCCAGATAGCCGATATACTTTGCAACTGTGTCATCCGTTATCTTGATTTTGCGGACACTTCCCAACGTATTGGTGATACGTGTCGTATTGGTAAGGGAACCGATGGATGAGCATAAAGCATCGGCTATTGCTTCAAGCGCTTCCCGATTTTCAACGTTGTGGCGCTCGACCACATCGTCCAGATAGGTCTTCTTCCACAGTTTCTGGAGATAGGTGGTCTTCTGTTCAGCCGTCGGCATTTTCCTAAGTGCGGGAAGTCCTCCATAAGTGTAATACTCTTTCCACAGGTCATTGACACTTTCCTGTCGGTCCTGACAAAATTCGCGGAAAGTGAACGGAAGGACGCTGACCTCGTCGCTGCGCCCGCGGAAGATGGTATTGATTTCGGTAGAAAGGAACTTTGAATTGCTGCCGGTGACATACACATCTACATTCTGACGCTTATTAAGGCCATTGACAATCCTTTCGAATCCATCGACCTCCTGAATTTCGTCCAGGAAGACGTAGTAATTCTCAGTCTGCGAGGCAATTCTGGAATAAAGGTATTCTTTCAGCTTCTCGCGGTCCAGTAGTTCCTGGGGAGTGTCCTCATCCTCAATATCAAAGGAAATGATGATAATGTTATCTTCGGGAACACATTTGGAGAGGAGATAATCCTTGTATATGGGATCCAAGAGGAAGGATTTACCGGAACGCCTCGGTCCGGTAACCGCTTTAATCTGCCCATTATCCCTCCTGACAATCAGCCGGTTAAGATACAAATCCCGTTTTACGTAAGCATTCATAATATTCTACTTTCGAAATCTACTGCAAATTTACAGTAAATTTCGAAAACAGCAAAAGTCAATTCTCAATTGGCAGTTTGACTATACATCTCCTCCGTATTGTAGCACTTTTCTGGCGACGTTATGCAGAGACATATATCCGTATGTATATAGATTACGTTATCGAGGAAAACTACCACAGGATAAAGGACGACATATCAATGATACTCCAGTCGCACGGAATCGGCGTAGAGAGCGGGGCGGAAGAAGTCTCGACTGATGCAGGCCAACCGCAGGTCCATGAAGAAGATGAGGAACAATGCACTGGGCCGGCTGACGGAATAGTCGAGGAAATAGTACCCAATATTACCTGCCAATGGATGACGAATTTGACTAATCGAATTTCATGTCATTTAATGACGGGGTTTTCGATTACAAAAGTTACTGTTTAGATAGAATTTAATGCAAAAATTCGTGATAAGTTGTCCATATGGACCTGAGCATTTGAAAATACCTCATGCCAGAATATCAGGGTCGAATTGAGATGATCGACTCTTCCGATATTGTAATTCATGGAGGATGTCTTAACTGTTGCACATGGATGGTTTTCGAAAAGTGATTAAGTAAATTAACTCATACAGGTTACTCAAGATAATCATCGATTAGACTGTTCTCTATCGGTGATTTTTTGTCGGATAAAATTAAAATTCTAAATTTGCATCGTCAGCGGACCGCCATGGCTCACTGACGACATACTTGACACGTTTGTGTCCTGCAGTCCTAACAAGAAATCTGGAAAATTTTTATAGACAGGGCAATTGCAAGGCACATTCTACCTGCATCGTTGACTTCAATCGAAATCAACATAGTGGGTGGGGTGGTTGCATATTACCTGTCGGGCTTTTCCAGAGCCTCTTGTTTGATGTGTGATTCGCTCCACCCTTTTCGTGTGCATGCCAATCACCTGACGACAACCAAGACAGACAGATACGGATTGATGGTTCGTATACATTTTTCTCATTTCCCCGTCAGGTCCAGTGCCTGCCGGGGATTTTTGTGACCCGGCCGTCCCTTTCCCGGTTTCGCGTTGGCGAATTTACGGTGTTCCCCTCACTTGAAAGACCTTGCCGGGGGCAAGCCCTATCCGGGTGCGGCCTCGGCAACTCCTCCGTCGTTCCCGAACCGTTCTTTCCGTCAGGAACGCCCGAATGCCTTGCCAAGCGAATCCGGAAGTTCCGGAGGGCACAACAATCTCAAAAGTATTTTCAAGATGGAAAGAAAAATCTATGACTTCCGGGGCGTCAAGGTCAGCCTCAGGAAAGAATCCTACAGGACAAACGGAACACTTGCCGTCATCATGGACGAGGTCGAGTCCGGTGACGAGTATGCGGTGATGACCGTCAATCTCTGCTCTCCCATGCAGGATGGCAGCCGCTTGGCTTTTGTTGACACCAACAACATCGAAGGCATTGACAAGTGGCTTGTCGGACAAGGCCTGGCGACACATGCCGGCGTGCTTGCCTCAAGCGGCTTCTGCACATATCCCCTCATGTCATTCAATACTGAAAACTTCTGATGCCATGAAGAAAGAAAGCCTCAAAGTCCTTGGAATTGAAGTTTCCAGGGACTTCTCCGTCATGGAACTGCTCAAGCTGTCGAGCGAGGAGCTGATGGAACCTCAAGTATCCTACAAGGTCTCCGCCCTGAGAGAGTTCTGCCAGGAGTTCTGCGAATCGTCACTAGGCAATCCGACCACGGTACAGTCTTCCAAGGATGCTGTAGGTGTTCTTACGCCCCATCTGAAGTTCCTTGACCATGAAGAGTGCTGGGTGCTGCTGCTCAACAGCGCAAACAATGTACTTTCAAGCATCCGCATTTCCACCGGGACAGTCAGGACCTGCCCGATAGACGCCGCAAGAATCTCGAAGGCGGCGATTATCGCTGGGGCAACCGGAGTGATACTGGCGCATAACCATCCGAGCGGAAGTCCTAGCCCGAGTGCGGCTGACATCAAGGAAACCACCAAGCTGAAGTCCGCACTCGACACATTCAACATCAGTCTGGTCGACCATATCATTTTCGCAGAAGGCAGGTATTACTCATTCGCGGATGAGAAGGAGTCGGCTCTTGGCTGAGGTAACTTGAACTCATTATTGCAAATAGTTAAGTTAATTAAGATAATTATTATAATACATTAGGATAATTATTTATATATTTGCGCTTGTAAAGGGATTTGAACGATGAATAACAAAACTAACTTGATTCCGGCAAGTAGTGGAAGTAATCCGATTATCTCCGAAAGCAGTTCCTTGTCATATCTGGAGGGTGATGCTCTGGAAGCTGTAATCACCCTGTTCCTGCAGGAGCAGCAGGTGATGCCGTCGAGCAGAAGGACATACGGATGGACCCTGCGCCGTTTCTTCAAATGGTGCAGGGAATCCAACGTAAGGACGTCGCAGCTTCAGCGCTCTCACGTGGTAGCCTACATTGACGCCCTGGCCAGAAAGGGATTCTCTGCAAAGAGCATCGCTTCCTACACGGTGTCACTGAGACGTTTCTTCGGATGGCTCGATTCCAAAGGAGAGTATCCTAACATCGCCTCGGGCGTCAAGGGACCGAGAAAGATGAAGGAAGGTTTCGTGAAGATGCATCTTGACATCAATGAGAGGCGCAGGCTCCTGGACGCGGCGAAAGAGCGCGGGGAAAGGGACTACGCGATAGTCAATCTGATGCTGCGCAACGGGCTCAGAACGATAGAGGTCTCGAGAATAGACGTGAGCGACATCACCACACGCAAGGGAGTCCGCGTACTGAATGTCTGGAGAAAAGGCTCTCTTGGAAAGGACTCTTACGTGGTCCTGACGGAGGAGTCATACGGACCGATAGCGGACTACCTGGACACCCGTGAGGCAGTGCTTTCCGGTTCGCCGCTCTTCGTCACCGACGGAGACGGACACCGCGACGGAAGGCTGACGCCGAGGCGTATCCAGCAGATAGTCAAGGAATGCCTCAGGCGGATCGGACTCACCACGAGGGAGTATTCTCCGCACAGCCTGCGCCACACGACAGCTGTGGCCATACTTGAGGCGGGAGGAAGCATCTTCGACGTGCAGACTGTTCTGGGACACTCCTCTCCTGAGACCTCACAGATATATACAAGGAGCGCGGAAGAGGACAGACGGCTTCGGAATCCTCCGGAGGACATAATAAAGGATGCCTTCGGGCAATGACTGAAAATGAAATACTGACAACAACTATATGGACAAGACAAGAATAATAGCCGTGGCCAACCACAAGGGCGGGGTCGGAAAGACCACCACCGTGGCCACTCTGGGAAGCATCTTCGCGAAGGTCGGAGTGAGGGTGCTGATGGTTGACCTGGACGCCCAGTGCAACCTTACCGACACATTCCTGAGCGAAGTCGAAGGACCGACCGTCTATGAAGTATTCAAGGACCGCAGGGACTACCTGCCGACACGGATCAAGGATGGACTGGACATCCTTCCGGCAAGCCTCGACATGTCGGCTCTTGATCTCATCATCGGAGGACAGTTCGAGAAGGAACGTATCCTCTCTGATGTCCTGGAGAAGATGAACATATCAGAAAGGTACGATCTCGTCCTTCTGGACTGCCCGCCGTCGCTAGGGCTCGTGACCGTGAACGCACTTGTGGCTGCGGACGAGGTATATGTGCCCATCGCCCCGGAGGTCTATCCTCTGAAGGGACTCGTGAAACTTGAGGAGATCTGTTCCATGGTGTCCGCCCGGCTCAACCCGGGAATCGGCATAACCGGAGTCATCGTGACGATGTTCAATCCGACGAAGAACCTTTTCGTCACCGTCGATGAGAAACTCCGTGGAATATACGGCGACAAGGTCTTCAGGACCAGAATAAGAGAGAATGTCAAGCTGGCGGAGTGTCCGATGCACCGCACGGAGATTACCTCGTACGCTCCGGAAAGCAACGGGGCTACCGATTATGTGAACCTGGCGAAGGAGATTCTTGCACGTCTTGATGGACAGCAGTAACATAATCAACTCGATTAAGAGATACGAGGTACTTGAGTTAGTGCAGTTATTCAGTCAAGTAACAAGACGACTTATGATATCATCCAATAGATAAAGAACTCAATCATCTTGCATCTGGCAATTAAGATACTATAGACAATTAGAATAAATCAGTTAATCAAGTTATTCAAGATGGGACAACCGAAAGACAACATCAGCGCAGGCTTGGATGCCTTGCTTGGAGGAAGCAGGCCTTCCGAGTCTCAGGCCGCACCAAAGCCCAGACGTAGAGGCTTCAACCTCGGACACGGCGGACAGTCCGCCATAAAGGACAGGATGGCGACATCACTTGTCGTTAACCGCAGCAAGTATGCGAAAATCCGGCAGATTGCCATAGACAACTCACTGAATATCAATGAAGTGATAGATGTGGCTCTCGATATGGTGATTGAAGCATACGAGAAGAAATACGGCCCGATATCCGCCTCAGAATCGCGTATTTCCGCATCGGACATCATCAGGTCGAGGAAAAAGTGATTCTCGGAGGGCAAAAAAGCTCCAGGAAAAAGGCAAGTAAAGAATGTATGGCTCCCGGGGCCATAAGCAAGATGCCTGCAGAACGCAGGACGAATGCAAAAATAATAAATAAGTTCAGAACGGCGGAAAGTTATATACACTTCCGCCGTTCCTTTTATTCAAGGCATTTCGCTAAATTACGATTTGACGAAATGGAGGACACAATCGGCTCAAAATAACTTCATCAGGTCCATCGACATGAATTCTTCGGCCTTGATGCCGCCGTCACCGACAATGAATGACGATGTGGCTTGAAAAGCTCACGGAACTTATCCAAACCTTCAGTACGTTTCTCTGCATTGCCCTTGACCTCAATTGCCACCAATGAATTCTTCTTGCGAAGTATGAAATCCACCTCGTCATTGCGCTCGCGCCAATAGAACACGTCGAATCGGTGGACAAATGCCTGACTGACAAGATAGGCTCCAACCCCAGACTCAAATATGCGTCCCCACGACTTTCTGTCGAGGACAGCCTGATTGAATGGCATCGGGCTGTACACCGTCTTCAATGCATTGTTATACACCTGAAGTTTCGGGATGCTGGCTCTTCGTCTCGCCATGTCGATGCTGTATTTCTGAAGACCGCACAGAAGACCGCTTTCAGCCAGAAGATTCAGATATCCGGAAAGAGTTGATGTGTTTCCGGCATCCTGGAGTGAGCCGAGCATCTTGTTCAATGACAGAAGTTCTCCGGAATAGGCCGCCCCAAGTTCAAATGTCTGACGAAGAAGAGCAGGTTTCCCGATGGGCGTGTCCATCAGTATGTCCTTGTTTATAGTTGCGTCTATTATGGACGATTGAATATACTGCTGGAAACGGTCTTCATCACCAACCAGAGGTGCTGCACCAGGATACCCTCCATAAAATATGTACTGGTCAAGAGACCATCCGAAACAGTCCCTCATCTCGACATAGCTCCAATGGCCCATCCTTATCTCCTCAAAGCGTCCTGCCAATGATTCGGAAAGACCTTTCTCAAGCCGCACACGGCTGCTTCCAAGAAGCAACACCTTAATGTTCCTGTCATTGAAAGTGTCGTCGTCCCATTCCTTCTTTACGACCTCGCTCCAGTTCGAAACTTTCTGAATCTCGTCGATTACAAGGATTGCACTTTCCCAGTTGTTGCTCCTTTTAAGGCTTCGGACAGCTTCCCAGCAGTCTGAAACCCAAGCAGTGTTTGATGCCGGAACATTGTCTGCCGAATAAAACAGATATGGCAAGTCCAGATCTTTCAGGACCTGTTTCACGACGGTTGATTTCCCTATCTGACGTGCACCCATCACGACTTGAATGAATTTTCTTGGTTCTTCAAGACGATTCTTAATTATCTGGTATTCAGCTCTTTTATACATTGTTTTACATTTTACGCAGTGTGTTGCGAATATTTACGCAATGCAAATATAAATATTTTATCGGTCTATGGCAATCGCTTATTAAAGAAGTATAAGTCTTATCTGTCCAGCCACCTTTGTAGTTCCGTTGATTTTTCCTTGCTCAGTGTCAATGGCTGGTCACATCCCCTAAGGCGAATCAGGAGACGGGAGTTGAAGAACATGCTTATTCTTGCTATCGAACAGATGTTCGCAATGTATTGCCTGTTGAGCCGGAAAAACATCTTCGGATCGAGTTCGCTCTCTAACTCGTGCATCGTGAATTGGACGGAATGGATGTCACCGTCCGTCGACTTGGCATACACGTGCCGCTGGTCGAAATAAAAATACAGGATGTCATTCACATTGACAGGAATCAACTCTTCGCCTTTCCAGATCAATATGCGCTCCCTGTAGGACCGGAGTTCGCCGATGGCAGCATTAATATTGCTCTTGCTTGAAACATTCTTTCCGGCAATGCTCTCCGCTTTCTTAATCGCAGCAGAAAGGCTTTCATTATCAATAGGCTTGAGAAGGTAATCAACACCATTGCTCTTGAACGCCTTGAGCGCATATTCGTCATAGGCAGTAGTGAATATGACCATGCATTCAGGCATCACTGTTTGAAAGGCGCTGAACACCTCTTGGCCTCGCAGTCTTATGTCTGAGAATATCAGGTCATATCCTGAATGTTCCGAAAGTCTCGATATGACTTCCGAAGTGGTCGTCAAAGGCCCGTCTATCTCCATATCGGGCCGGAGTTCATGAATCATACGTCTTAACCTTCGGAAGCTTATTTCTTCGTCTTCAATTATCAGTGCTTTCATAATGATTTGATTATAGGAAGGCAAACCTCGAAAAAACGCTTGTCGCCCTCTCCGGTTATGCTTATCTCTGGATTCTTGCCGCATTCCATTGAATATCTCTGTCGCAGGTTCTTAAGCCCTATACCATCGCGTGACGTGCTGGGCACTGGGCCTTGGCTGTTATTGAACAGGCTATTGCTTACCACAAGTCTGTCTCCACGCTTGAAGACCAAAATCCGCAGCGGGTGCTCCGGTGACGGGCTGTTATGCTTGACTGCATTCTCTATCAGCAGCTGCATGCTCATCGTCAGAATCTTCTCATCGCTGCGGCATTCAAGACCGCTGTCACAGAAGTCTATGCTTGAAGGGTAGCGGGTCTGCATGATTGACACGTATTCTTTAGCGAAGGTCATCGCCTCCGAAATCGGGACGATGTCTTTATCAAGGCTGTTGATGATATATCTGTATATCCTTGACAGAGAAATGATGAACCGTTCCGCCCTTTCAGAATCTTCTTCTATCAACCCTGAAAGGATATTAAGGCAGTTAAAGACAAAGTGAGGATCCATTTGTGATTTGAGAAGTCTTTTGGTCAAAAGAAGATTCTCCTCTTTTTGCTTGATGACGATATCTGTGTATTCTCGTAACACATGGAATTCGGCTACAAAACTGGCAACGATGCAAAAAATATATAAACTTCCCCAAAAGTCATCTGTTTCAGGTTTATATATAAATTCAGCGATAAACGTCTCATATAAAACAGCAATTAGAAGATTTAGGCAGATTGTTAAAAAACCGTTGATGATTAGTCTATTTGGCGTTATTCGTTGTGGCTCTTTCTTGGTTTGCAAAAAATATTCAAGAAGTAGACTGGTAAGAGTGAACGTGGCGCAATACCCGAAGTCTACGAAAAATCCGTTTATATTTAAAGACCAAACGTTGTGACCGACATAAATGGCGCTCCATAGCAACGCATAAATGACGTATGCCGCTACGGAGAGGTACAACCATTTTTTTAAGAATGTTAATCTCATTTAGAAGATGTTTTGAAATGAATCAATCCTTTTGTTACATGCTTATAAATAATTGATTATGTTTTTTTTATTGGATACATTTTTTGTGGCTTTAAATTATAAGACAATTAAGTTATAAAGATGTATTCAACCAACATCACTGATAATCAGTGGCAAGTTATAGAAAAAAACATAAACGTGCAAGAAAGGAAGAAGAGACATTATCTTCGAGGGTGTGGTCGAGGATATAATAGAAACCCTGCACGCCATTTCCTGTAAGGCCGCGGGCCGTGAGGATGGCTACAGCCTGTGGATAATCGATTCCCGCAGCGTCAGGACCTCGCATCACGCCGACCCGTCCTGCAAAGGGACAGGTGGGAACAAGAAAATCAAAGGGTGCGCCGAAGGCTATCCAAAAGCAGGGACACAAGTTCCCGCGCCTGAAGAAGAATCTTGCCGACGGTGGATACCGGGGCTCGCTTGGTGACTGGGTGATGGAAAAATGCGGATGGGTCGTGGAGTTCGTGCTCTGTCCAGACGAATGCCCGACCAAATTTCAGACGCTTCAGAAACAATGGATTGTCGTGCTCTCTTTCTCCTGGCTCGAGAACTTCCGCAGACTCACCATCGACTACGAATATCTGGCCAATACCGCCGAGACGATGGCGCAACTCGAAATAGTATTTTATTGTCACATTCTGGATAAATCATGTATTCAGTCATCAAATCTTCCTGTTCGATACACGAATCTTCCTGCTCATACATTTCCGCAACAATAATATCTTGTAGCAGAATAAATTTGCTATATGATAACTTTTAAAATCGTTTGCATGAAAACAAAAATCTTATTTCTAACGGCTTTGTGCTCTATGATTGTAGCATGCGCCAAGGAGAATTCAAGCGGCATCTCAAAACAATCTGTAGAAGAATGCCAGAATGTGATTGCTTTTGACTCCCCATCAGATCTTAATGCGTATGCGGAATCTGTTAATGGACAGCAATCTGTTGTAATAACAAAAGCAATGCCATCAGTTCCCTCAGACTTTGTCTCTCTATGGGATAGGCAAGTTAAAGATTTCTATGCTTCATTATCTGACAGTGAGATTGCTGATGCAGAAAGAGATGGATTGGTATATGAACCGGAAGATGATATAATCCCAGATCCGGTCTTTGCGAAAATAGTCAATGAAAAGAGAGAAGTTTCTGTAGGTGGAGAGGTATATCGTTATACAAAAAACGGAGTCATTATATATTCTCCAAAGGTAGATGATAAAGAGATTGATGCTTTTAATGATGATGAGTTTAGATCTCTTTCTGACAAACAGGAGGTAGTGATTAACCCAGACGTTAGGTTTGTAAGAATAGTGTATAATGAACCAGACATTTACGATATGGTCGACACAAAAGCTCCTATTATCGAACCTGGCGTAAATAGCGATGAACTTATACTTAAGAATGGAATCAGGATCAGTGGGGACAAACTTAGATATGTCAAATATGAAAAGGGCAGTGGAGATGCTTCTGGATTCCAGAAAACAATCTCGGGCATCTTTGGAACGAGTGTTGTAGCCACCAATTATTTCAATTCTAAGCACCGAATGAAACTCAGGACATTCTCGCAGGATTTTGTTGTATATACTTCAGTTGGAATGACAGTGCGTATGCAGCATAAGAGAGCAGGTATATGGTGGCGTAGAAAAGCTGAGGAATTCAGGTATGGATGGACGGGTGTTGAATGCCATTATACTTATGCTGGTCCGGCGTTTCCTTCTGGTATAACCTTGAAAAATATCAATGTGATCAACCAGCCAACAAGCTACTATGAGAAACCGTTACTTTTATTCACCGTTCCACTGGCTCAATATAAAGTTACCGATCAGACTGTAGGGAAGTTATTGAAGAACCTTCTTGAAAAGAATAAAACAAGAATAAACAATTGGTTAAATAACAATCCTGGCTATTCAGGCAATCCGAAAAGTGTTTTCGCCGCGGATAATTCATTCAATTATAGTATGATTTATCCTCAGTATGAAGATATATCAAAAGATGATGGTCGAGAGAAAGTCACATGGGATTTCAGGGTTCATTTCCAAGTGGGAGCTAATATCGGATCATCAATTCAACCAACATTCTCTCCCGTTAAAGATCCTGAGAAAATTGAAATAAGGAGAGGCGAGATATATGCGGCTGTAAAATATGGTGAATGGAGGGCATGCGTGATATCTGTTGACTAAGTAACTATCGTTGCGATGAAAAAGATTATTTTATTCATATCATTCCTTGTCTCTTTTGTGGTAGGGTTATCGGCTCAAAGTTCATATCCAAAAGACGATATCTCAAACTTCAGGAGTCGAGGCTATAAGGGTAATGCCTTGTACACGAATCATTATATAGTGTGGCAAGGTGTGGAGACATCCCATGGATACATGTTTAACAGCCATCATTATTTAGGTGCTGGTGTAGGGGCGTTTTTTCTGCCGCTTGACAAGGTCCCTGCTTTCGGAAGAGTCTTTGTCGAATACAATGCTTATTTCCGGGAAAAGGCCAGCACGCCGACCGCTGGAGTGAAAGCAGGCTTTTGCCATGCCATGAATTATAACAATGACTGCAAGTTCCGTAACGCTGCGGAATTAGAGCCGTCTGTAGGCTGGAGCTGGACGTTGCAATCCGGTAAAGGCCTGTTATTGGGCTTGTCCTACCCATTTTATGTGACGTCCAAGCCTAATACGACTGTGTCAATCTATGGGATGCCGAAGATTTCATTCGGAATTGAGTTTTAGTCGGACCACTTGCTTCTGAACTGAGCTGTATGCCTTTCTTGATTCATAACTATCAAGAAAGGCTTTTTTCAACAAATGCATTATGCTTGTTGTTTTTTTTCAGCGACGGCCTTTATGCAACCTGAAACGGAATTATATTGTCATATTCCGGATAAACTATGTATTCAGTCATCAAATCTTCCTATTTGATACACGAATCTTCCTATTCATACATTTCTCCAACACTTATAATATGACGAAATATATATTTGCGGTATGAAAATATTACTAAAATATGCCTGATTATGATTAGTTTTTTGAAAACAATTAATTGATAGATGTTATGAAACGATTTTTAGTGTCCTGCGTTATCTATGCATTATTTGCATGTAACATTCTTGCTCAAACTCAGATAAATAGAAGTTATCTCTACAACAGGGGATATAAAGCAAATATTCAGGCATCTGTGTTGTTTGCAAACAACAGCGAACTTAGTTCAATATCCTCGTCACATGGATATTCCTTTGGAAACGGATTGTATCTCGGTGGTGGTACAGGCATAGTCTATAGCCCTATACACAAACTCAATGTGAAGAATCAGATAATCATTCCTTTCTTTGGTGAGATCAAGTATTCGTTTCTCAAGAATGCAATTGTCAGCCCTTTCGTAGATGTGGTTGCAGGCGGGGCCTATAACTATTCTTCGTATGGTACAGGGTATCTGCTGAAACCTTCAGTAGGATTGGATGTATGGAGATTTTCCGCATCTGTTGGCATTGGTCGTTATGCCATTAATTATGCGACTGTAGATGGCAGGCAAAATGGTGAACCGGCAATTATCGGAGATAAGCAAACGAGCACAGGCCTTTTTATCTCTATTGCTTACAATTTCAGATAATAATTTGCGGAATATCTAAAATATCCTTTGTATTGAGTTTTAGTGTAACCAAATGCAATGGGGATTAGTATATACGTCATGAATAGTTAATACATATCATCAATGAACAATTAGTCAAATTGTGAGAATCACCAATGTTTTTTTCAATTTGACTAATTTATTGTTGGCACATGTCATCTCGAACTATGTATTAGTAGTTGACAGCCTTTCCCTCCGTAGGTATCCGCGAAGTAAGGCGTAAAGACAAACGGCAAGGCGAATTCGCAGCCCATTCAGGGTGCGTTTTGTCTTGCCTTTGTTGTCTTGTATTGTCGCCTAACCAATGCGTCACCTTCCGGAGGAAAGGAAGGCCGCCCGTTTACCGGGAGGTAAGTGAATGTTCAACATAAAGCAAATCAATCATGCTACATCCAATCAGCGAGACAGGAAAATCCAAGAAGATCTTTCTGCGCATCTCAAAAGGTGCAATCATTTCCAAGAGAAACGGCGAGGTGACTTCGTTCGAAGCAATCTCCGGTTCCCTCAAAGGCATCGAACTCAAGGAACACGAATTCGAGAACAAGAAGTTCCGCAACTGGCACATCCTGCTGTCTGACACCGAAAGCGGAGAGGACTACGACATCTCCGTCAGCCGTGATTCAGGTGTATTCAAGTCCATCGTGAGAAGCATTGTGACAGAACAGGGACTGGAGAATCTCAATGACGTCAAGATTGAGGTCTATACGTCCAAGACCGGCTTCACCAATGCCGTCGTAAGCGCCGGAGGACAGAAACTTCACTGGACTGACGAGCCGATGCCGGCTGTCCGCTATGTCACTGTCGGCGAGAACGAAGTTGCGGACAATACCGCCCAGATGAACTGGATTCAGACTCTCGTGGACCGCATCAATGCAAAACTGACCGAACCGGTATCTGTTACTGAAGCCTCAGATGAGGACGACCTTCCGGAAGAGTTCTATAACTGATTAACTCGGGAGTCTTCTTCGGAGGGCTTCCGATAATTTATGAAGAAGTATGAAAAGAATGCAAACTGATGACAACTCCGAGCAGTTGGATCTTCTGATGAGTTCCCTGAATGCGATAAAGAAAGAACTTAGGGCCATCAAGACGAACATGACCTTCGAGAGCAAACTTGCCTACACAAACCAGGATCTCATGGCAATGTTCGATGTCGGAACCAAGACCATCAAGAAATGGCGGGACTGCGGCGAACTGGCATTCACTCAACGTGGCAGCATCTATCTCTACTCAAGAGAAGATATCAATGAATTTCTTCGTCGAAATCATTTTGACTTGCTGGAACTTGTCAAATCCATCGACAGCTGAAATCTATTCTACAATTAGAACAATGAACTGCGTCTAGACTTACATAGACGCAGCTCATTGTTCTAATCCATAAATCAAAACTATATCAGTCTTCTCTTACAACGCAATTCTTAAAGTCAATGACCCATTTGTTCTCCACAAAGAATGATGTGCCAAGTACGCCATGAATCTGGATGCCGGACTCTTCTTGTACAGTCATTACAGCATCAGTGGCATCCAATACCGAAAAGGACGATGTGTAATCTTCTCCTCCAAAATTGAATGTCGCTTCTATGATTGGAGTCTCGTGTTTTACGCCATCTATACCTATTACAGTGAGAGTGTCATCCAATACCTTGAATTTGTCTTTGAAATGTTCATATACGAAACGGAATAAGGTGTTATTAGTTGCTCCCGTATCAATAATAAAACATACATTATCCTCAGATAAAATTAAAGGTAAGCCCGTCTTTGACAGGCCATACGCTATCGGAAATTCCATGTCGTGATATGTCTAATGGTGTTAAATTGCTAATATATTATCTATTATACCTTCTCAAGTTATTTCTTATTGTACTTAATTGAGTATGGAGTGAATATTTCCATCAGTTTGTTGGCGGATGATGTCAAGAATTCAATAACTTGTTGACGCTGGTCAACGTCGGTATAACTCCAGTCTCGGTCAATTCTGATACGTGAAGTAATCTTATTGTCGAGCCTTTGCCATGTCAATGATTCACCAAACTGAAGTTCAATTGCATCTTTATTCTTAAACAGATAGTCAAAAACTCTTTTGTTTTTGTCCCTGTCTCCAGTATTTATGTATATCTCAGCGCGACAGTTGTCGTAATTGACAATCACGTTGCAACTCATGCCGTTTGAGCCTTTTACAGCTCTGCCTATCCAATTGTCTGTCGTAGGCGCATTAATAGAGAAAAGGGCATTCGCAGATTTATTATATTCAATAAATTCACCCCAGAATTCCTGTCTAACGGAAAACCTGGCTTGTTTCTCTTCGCCGCTCTTATTCTCATCCTGAGCTTTCTTTGCAATGGAAATGGTATAATCCTCTGCATCTTTTACGGGGATGATTTGGTCAAAGTCTAGAAGAACTTTCCCGCCATACTCATATGGTGTAACTTTGAAGCACTTCATCTTTAAACCAGAATTGAGCAGCCACATCACTGAAGACGTAACCTCCTTGCGAAAATTTGCAGCAACGAAAAATATACGCTGTCCGTTTCCGACATTGATGTCAACGTCTTTCAAATCCCGATTGTCGAAGAAATCAGACAGGTTGTCTGCGGCAGATTCATGAAGATTTTGGTCATTCAGGTATCTCTGGTATATCTCTATCACATCTCCTTTGGAGAGACCGGAACAATAAGAGGCATATTTGATAGCTTGCCAGGTAACGTCTCTTCCTGAGTCATCCAATTTGTTTTCGATGATGACAAGATTTCCATTCTTATCAATGGCAAGCAGATCTAATCGTTCGCGTGTATCAGCGAAACCATCAAATTCTTTCTGGATAATGAGGAGTTCTTCCCCAAGAGAGGACGGCTCTTTTGCTATCCATTCTTGTAGATTATGCCTTTCATCCAATCCAAGAGACTTAAAAGTTCTTTTTTCAATCTTGACGAGTTTGTTGCTGTCTTTATTGATTATATACATGACGATTGCTCTGCTATTTAAAGTTCTTCATGACAAAAAGAATCCTGAAACAATAATCAAGAATGCTACTATTCTTGATTATCGTGCGGACTCTGTTTGCTGGTTTTTCAAATATAGTAATTTTCCCGGATTTAACAGTGGCAGTCTGAGCATAATCGGTTTGGAAGATTATGAGCAACTCAATAATTATCCTCCGGAAGATTTTACTCCCGGAGGACATCAATTCTTTAAGATTATTGCTTCTAGCGCTCCATCATCTTCCTCTGTGCCTTTGCTTTATATCCTGCTGAGTCTCTTTTTGAATCACCTGCGCCGCCGCCTTTGCGTTGGAAGAAATAATGCCGCCATACTGCTTCATGACGGTCCTGTATGATTCCGAATTCCGTGATTTGGACTCTTCCCATTTCCGGAGAGGACGTGTGGACAGTCCGCATATGTTTCCTAGGTAGCAGTTGTCCTGGTTCAGTTCCGGGATGCTGTCCGAACGGAACATCCCGTACTCGTCCGGACCGAGATGCGCCCTCTGGAGCGGACAATCGACTGTCTCAAGAATGACGTATACCGCCTTGTGTATCGGAATTAGTTCCGGCAAACTGGTAGCACTATCCGCTTTTGCTGCAAGATTCAGGAGCATGTCATCCGCACATTTTCTGTTGTTCACTACTATCTTGGCCACCTTCCCGGAGTTGATCCCCATGAAGTCCGACCTCGATGCCTTTTCCCTGGCTTTCTCGAAAGCCTCCTTCGCGCAGAACCTTGCCAGGTCACGAAGGTAATTGTCCATGTCGTTCTGCATTGTGATTATCTTCTTCTTGATCTTGAAATGTTCTGCTTCTGCCTGTCTGCATTATCATTGGTCCGGACTTGCACAGGCCTGTCATACCGGCGTTTGGGGGTGTCCTTTTCATACTGCTTCCTGGCAGCTTCAGCTGCAATCTGACTTGTACCATTGTTGTTCCGTGTGCGTTCGGTATTGTCATGCCTGACAATCCTGTCGCTTATCCAGACCCTTCCGATGCCGACCACGGGGAGCAACAGTCCCCAAAGGAATCCCCGGAACGCGCCGATCTCACGGCGGCTTCCTATGACGGCCCCGGTAATGGCAGAGCCGACAGTTGTTCCGCCCATCACCGACAATGCGGCTACCGCTATCTCCAATATTCCCATGTCATCGCCTCCTGCCCTGATTTTGATGACTTTGCGAAAGTCTTATCGCCTTATCCTCAGCCCTTGGATGCTGGATTCGTTCTCCTATCCTCTTCATCACCGCAGGCAGCCCGGACTCCGTGTATTCCACGCGGAAGTCCCTGCAGAACTTGCGTTCAAGCGCCTCCTGGGATATGGTGGAGCCGTCGCGTTTGATATGCTGCACGTCGACCGGATTGAACCGCCTCCCGACAAGTGACGGGTGATGCATGGCGTACCCGACGCAGGCGAACCTGTGGCAGTCTGACGGAGAGGTCTCAGCGCACATGACGGCCTGCCTTTCTCCCTTACGCGAGTTCGTGACCATCTCGTCATACACCTTTCTGAACCCTTCAGTCCGCGCCGTCTCCTCATAGGACAGGTCTCTCGGCGGCATTGTGACGAACCTCTCCTTGAATGCGTATTCGCTGAACACGTCCTTACCGTCCTCCGTACGCATCAGCCATCCCTTCGGGGCATGCACCTCGGCAGGGATGCCGAGTATCTTGGCCGCCATGATGCCGGCCTCATCGGCTCCGCTTTGGCCGCCACTCCGGATAGAACGGATGTCAATGCCTCCAGTTTCCACCAGTTCCTTCATCACCGACACGATGACCGACGTCACCTGTTCCCGTGAGAATCCTCTTGCCGCGAACGTGTCCATGCCGTTTCCGGCGATGTTGATTTCAAGCGGGGCGGAGCGTTCCTTCTCCGTCATGCAGGACAGTATGTCGGACGCCATGGCCTTCGGATCACATGCCCCCTTCTCCATGGGTATCTGTATGATCTTCCCTTTGGCGGCCTTCTCCGTCAGCCTCTCTCCAGCAGTGGAAAAGTCGGCAGCGAATGCGACCGTAAGGTCCGCCTTCTCGGCATTCTCACGCGTCCGCTGCGCGTATCCGCCCTCGGACATTGTGAAGCGCACTCCTTCTCCCTCGTCCGGAAGGGCGGTCCGTCTGATATGCCCTCCCATCACGTCGCCGTTGAAGACATACCTTATCCCTGCTTTCTCCAGGGAATCCTTCAAGGCCTCTCTGCAAAACTGCGGAAAGGCCTTAGACTGCGGCCAGCTCCGGATGTCCCTGACTACGGTGATTCCGTTGCGCCTGAGATTTGCGATGAATTCCTCTATCTGAAGGTTGGAATGGCCTATGGTGAAGACCGCGCCCTTGTGCATCGAGCCGTACAGGGCCTCGTCGAAGGTCCTTACCTCTGAGGAGGACGCATAGTCACGCCTCACTTTGGTTGCCGCCGTCCTCACTGACATCTCCTCATCCGACACTGGCCTCGCACTGGGAATTTCTCCGTCAATCCTGGAGAGGTCTTCTATCATTGTCTCGTAGTTGGACTTTAATGACCGTTCCTCATCCGGGATGAACCCGTCGTCAAGACATTTCTCGCCGAGCTTCGCAAGAATCTCCGCCGGGCCGTCGTTCTTGAGGAAGACTCTCTGGTTGTCCATAGCCGCCTGAAGATACTCTCCGCCGAAACGGCCTCCGACCACGTTCTGGTTTACTCTCATACGTCCCTTGTCATCCAGCCCGAACTCCCCGTAGGCCATGTCTCCCTTGAAGAGCCGCACCCTGTCGCGCTCAATGTCAAGATACCATGCGGATTCAAACCGGAGATGCCCTGCAGCCGGGTCGTGGCCGACCTTGCGCTCCTGTTCGTCGCGGACGGCAGACGCCGACTCCACGAAACGGGCAAACTCGGTCCTCGTCTTCATCCTGGTGTCGAGCGGAGGGAATCCCTTGCCTTCCGGCAGGGTTGACGGCGAGTAGAGCTTCCCGTCCTTGAGGCGGAAATACATCAGTCTCAGCTCAGGCCGGGGAGAGTCGACGAAAGTGCCCCCGAGGTCTTTCCCGTCGGCGTCACGCCTCGTGCTGACCCTCTCGACGATCCTGTCCATCCCGTCCCGGCTCACGAACACGCTGTCCGGATTCACCTTCCTGATGGATTTCTCGATGTCAGGCCGTCCCTCGGGTATGGCGTACACCTTCGTGCGCCCCGGAAGCGAGAATACGGATATGCGGGTTTCGGATTCCGTGACCTTCGGGGCGTCCGCTCCCGCATTGACCCTCGACTCGCTGACGTTGTTTTCTCCGCGCTGAAGGAGCGCCAGCTGCTCGCGGCTCAGGTACTCCTTCGCCCGGAGCTCCATATCCTCCGGCATTCCGAAGGCTATCTCGGCTAGTCCTCCGGCTAGGGCCGCGACAAGGGGGCTGTTGCCTCCCAGTGCGGTAGCCCTCCTGACTGCCTCCTCCCAGGACCGGGACTGACCAACGGCACATATCGCCCCCTGAAGGGCAATGCCGTCGTCCGCCTTGCCGTCGCCCTTGGTGTATGTCCCGTCATGGTCCGGCACGAGCTGTCCCTTGAGCATCGCGGACACAACCTCCGGCCTGGGAGGGTTCATCTGTCCCATCTGCCCGAAGAGGGTGTCGCCCAGTTTCCTCTCAAGCCGGTAAGCCGCGTCCGCGGCATCGGCAATGTCATTGTGCATCGACTCGGGAAAGAATCGTAGAAATGATGCCACGGACTCTTCATGCTTCTCAAACGGCATTTTGAATCTCGCATCAGTCCTCCCTATAACTATTGCCTGGCACATCGCTTCGCCCTTGTCCTGCTTAGAGACGGTAAAAGACTCGACATTATCGCTAAGCTTCAGTACGGCATCAGTTATCCTGCCAGGAGCCGCCTTATAGTTACGCTCTCGGTATGTCTTTGGATCAATCACCCTATTGTCCTCAAAGAGAGGAAAGAATATCCTGTTTATGTCTGGGATGTTCTCCTTCCCGTATGGAGAGCCGATTATCTCTCCGGCAATTATTCCTATAATATCCTTCTTCCTCCATTGCTTCGACGACTTATCTTTACGGTGCCGTCCGAAAGGGACCTGGCGGTTCTTGACTCCTGTTTCCGTCTGGACTTCTCGGCCTTCTCCGCATCTTGACGAGCCATGATTTGAGTGATGTCAACACCCTTGACCATGTCAAGTCCTAGGACTTTTCCGAGACAGTCTGTCGCCCTTGCTGACTCTCTGACTGCATCATAAATAATTTGAGGCGAGGAATTGATAGACTCTACCCACGACTTTAAGAAACGCTCCGAGCCTGCGTCCATCGTCACTCCAAGTCCGAGCAGGGCGCCCATCGAGGCCGCAGACAGTTCGCTGACCAATGCTTCCATCGCAATGTCGCCCTTTAAATCCGACCAGATTCCTCTGTCAAGACGCATCTCGCTTCCCGTCGAGCGGGCCATCTCCCTCAGCAGAGAGCCGTAGAACGCCCTGTCGTCGTTGAACCTGAACTTTGGCGGCATGGTGATGACGTCGTTGTCGCGGTCGTACGCCGCGGCGGTGCAGCCGTCGTCGATACGGACCGGACACAGCCAGCCGTTTTCGGAAACCATCCTGTCGAGAGGCTCGGAACTGATGCTCCGTCCGTCGTTCGCACCGAAATAGCGCTCGATCTCGGCCATCGATTCCGGATAGGTCTCCTGAAATGTCGTTTGGCTGATATTGAAGACCTTGTACCATTTAGTACGGAAGATTTTCTGTAGGTTCTTCTCATTCCTCTCTTCTGCACTCATTTTATCATATTGCTCCACAGAGACACGGCTTTTCGTCCCGTCGGCCTTGTCCCTTATGTAGATGTCCGTGAAGGACACGGGCACTCCGGACGTCCCCTTCTTCGGCCAGACGGACATGTCGTGCATCTGGGCCACTGTCATCCACAGCGGCAGCCGGTATCCGCGGAAGGTGGAGATGACAGGCAGGAAGCTGCGGTTGCAGCCCCTGTACGCGTTGCCGGATATGTTCTGGTGAGGGTGGCGGCACGGATCCACTAAAGGTTCCGTCCAGTGTCCCTCGATTGATGCGAACCTGTCGATGAACTGGTCGGCATACATCCTCGCAAGTGTCTCAATTGCTGTCATGGTCTGAATATTATAAGGGAGCGCCTGTCTGACGCTCCCGGTGAATGAATCCCTATACTCTCCGTGCCCGTTTCGGAGCCGTCTCCTGCGCTTCCTCCTTCCTTGCGGGAGCCTTCTTCTGCTCGGCCTCCTGTCTCTTCTCCGGAGCCGCGGTCCTCGAAGCCTCGTTGCGTTTGCGCACGGTCTCCCTCCAGAACGGGGTGTCCACCTTGACGACCTGCCTCAGTACGGCGTTGTATTGCACGACCGCGTCGAAGGTCTTTCCGTCCTTCGTCCTGAAGTCCTCGATGTAGAGGTCCTTCCCCTCGGAAAGCGCCTCGCGCTGTTCCGGCGTGAACTCGTGGCCGTACATCGTCGGGGCTACCTTCTCGAGATAGGTCTGCACCTCGGCGCACGGCGTGAGGAAAAGCTTCTGCGTGCCGCGGATGATCTCTCCGTCCTTGTTCCTCACGAACCCGTCGAACGACACGAGGCATCTGGTCTTCGATTCGCTTCCGTCGGGGTTCTGACGCGTGATGGTGATCGGGCTGCCGCCGTTGGCGAACGAGTGCCTGGTCTCCTTGCGGACAGCCTTCCCCTCGTCGTCCTTGACGGTGTACTCGTACGTGTCCATGAGCCTCTCCGCGACCTTGTCGCTGCGGAGGGCGTCGCCGTAGACGCTGAGGTCGGGGTTCGGGTTGACCGTGAAGTGCTTCACTTCGACCCTGTCGTTCCTGAAGTTGGCCTGCAGCGCCATCGGCCCGATGACCGTGAGGTTGCCGACCTTGGCGTAGCATCTGACATAGTCCGTCACCTGGCCGGATGCCAGCTGCCTTGCCACCTGCTCGTTGCCGAGGATGTAGTCCTTCCTGATGCCGTAGGATGCCTCCAGCTCTTCCCACGGAATGCGGTCGAGCCTTTCCTGAATGAACTTCGGGTAGGAAATCTCTTTCTTTCCCGCTGTCTTGTTCTCTTGTGTCTGTTCCATATCTGTAAAAATTAAAGATGAAGTTCATTCCATGGGTTCCTTCGTGTGGAACTCGTTGAGATCGCCGTAACCGGCATACTCTCCGCTGTGGTCCATGACGTCTATGTCAGGCGCGGCCTTGATGATCGCCTCGGAGGTGTCCCTTCCCGCCTTGTCGTTGTCCAGGAACAGGTCGATCCTCCTGTGCCCCAGGATGAAGTCCAGGGACCTCTTCAGGTTGGCCACGCTGTTCATGACGCAGATGTCGCAGCCGGGCAGGATTCCGTGGTCGGTGCGTCTTCTCTCGATGAAGGAGAGGAAGTCGAAAAACCCTTCGAACACAGCTACGGCCCAATCGGCCGGGCTGGCCGTGATCATGCCGTCGGGAGCAAGATAAGTCGGCGCGGAATTGGTGCACCGCTTTCCTCTGGGTCCGGATACCGCACTTCGTAGCACGTATCCGTCCCCATTGTTCGGAAATCCTATGTATGACAGTACCGAGTTTGAACGGCCTTTCCGTACCGCTACCTCACGGCAGTACATGCGCAGCACGTCCTCTGATATCCCGCGTCCGGAGGCATACCTGAGGAGGGTGCCGTCTGACACGTATGAAGAGGACACCACTTTCAATGCAGGTGCCCGGAGACAGGCAAGCCGCGAGGCCTGCTGTCCTGACGGCACGAAGAGACGTCCTCCGTTCCTCATCTCGGCAAGGCGTCTGACGGCAAAGGTCCTGTCGCAGTGCTCCAGCCTCATGACGAGGTCTATCACGCCTCCCTTTGTCCCGTCCCCGAAATCCACCCAGCCGTATCCTCCGGCAAGTATATGGAAGGACGGGGTCCTCTCGTCCCTGAACGGGGACTTGATGAGACCGCTGCGCGTGAAACTGACGTCCTTGCCGTAGTTGACAAGGACGTCAGCGACCTTCAGACGGGTCTGAACACCGTCGTATGTTCCTCTGTCGTTCATATCTTTCCGTTTTGTGCCTTGCCGGCGTTGTCTTGCTGCCGCCGGACTCCACAGGGTCCGGCTCTTGATAGTTGCGTGAGCTGCGTCACATAGGTAGGATGTATCCGAATAATGCCCTCGGGAATTTTAATTTGTAACCGCGTGTATTGTGATTTTATTTTACTACATTTGGTACTTATAGGGTTAATGTTTTCTCAAAAGCATTATTATAATACACAAAGATAAGGAAAATAATACATTAAACAAGTTTTCCTTGAAAAAAGATTATATTTTATGGATAAGAAGCAACTCGCTGAAGGGTGTGGCGTATTCGTAAACGGCCAGTGGCAGGTCAAGAACCTCAAGTTCCTGGTAGAGTTCATGAACCAGACGGGCCTCACGACTGGAGATATCGCAAAGGGCGTAGGTCTCCTTAGAAATTCCGTCACACGCTGGTTTATGGTGGATGACACCACTCTCAGCAGAATCATCACCGCTGCGGACTACTATGGTTATGAGTTCATAATCTCCTATACCGTTCCGATGAGGGAGATTGAAGGCACCAGGCTGGTCATTGAAAAGCCTGCACGCCCCATCAAGGCTCCCGGCAAGAGGCTGGATTTCATACGTGAGGCCATGAAGTCGGCTGCCATCACCAACGAGGCTCTGGCGCAGAAGCTGAACGTCATCCGCAACACCGTCCAGCTCTGGTTCAAGAAGGACGACATCACGTTCAGCAACATCTACAAGATTGCCGAGAGTTACGGGTGGGAAGTGAACATCACGTTCAAGCTGAAACAGAACGAGTAAGATGGTATTATCAAAGGCGAATGACGCATGAGTTATAACAGAACATGCCGTTTGGTTTGCTTGGTCATGGTTATTGCTATGGCATTTACATCATGCTGAATAATGATTGCTGAACTATATCACAACAGATGGCAAATCGAGCTTTTCTTCAAATGGATTAAGCAACATCTGAAGATAAAAAAGTTCTGGGGTACGTCTGAAAATGCAGTCCGCATACAGATTTACTCAGCAATTATTGCCTATTGCATGATGGCCATTGTACAGAAGAAGATGAATGTTGAACGGTCAATTTATGAGATGTTGCAGATTGTAAGTATCTCACTTACAGACACAAACCATCTCAGAGACTTCTTTGCAAAACCTAACTGCAATATTGTCAATGAACTTGATGATTTAACCGAACCAAATTTGTTTAATTGTTAAACTTTATAATAATTTATAATAATCGTCCGGAACTATTACCGGACAGCAATGAAATATTGTAAAAGAATTACATTATGATACAGGCAGAATTGAAATTGTATTAACATGGACAGAAAAAGGGTATGGAATGGTTATACAAACTACAGTTCGAAATGACGTTGAATTAATCCAAATTGGATATGAGTTGGAAAAGCGTTTTGGAAATAGTGATTAATTTAATAATATGTTTGTCCACCAAATCCTCCTATCGCCTCAGACCGTCTCTGACGGCGTAGTTTGTTTGCGTGAAACACATTGATTATTGCATTGATATATTGATAATCAATACGGATAAATTTCTTTAACGAGGAAGAGTATTAAGGTTAAACTGCTGAATATTAGCAAACTAAGTTGGTGTCTGTACGACTTGTTCGTTCTGGCACATATTTTTTTGTATCTATGAAAATGGCGCTTGAAGACACGATGTTGCTTTGCGGTTGCTATTTCAGTCCTGCCAACATTACAACAAAGATCAGAAGGTCGCCGAATTCGGCGCGAAAAATCTCCAGCGCGCGTTGAATCTCTGTCGTAACCTGCCGTATGGTCATAGAATATTTCTCAGCTATCTCCTTGTGTGTCAGCCCGTCCACCCTGCTTGCCGAAAAGATTTCATAGCAGCGCCCGGACATCTTGCTGCGACATTTTCCGATTCTTTCATTTAAATCGGTAAGAAAAGCCATGCTGTCAGACTCGCGTTCCGACAGGATGCCGTACATCGCATCTCGGAGCTTTGCATTTCTGATTTCCTGATGTGCATCATTGAGCATAATCTTCCTCTTGACATAATCATAACTCTTGCTCAGCAACACACGATGAAAATAACCCCTGACATTGTCACCGGCGACGAAATTCTCCTTTTTCTCCAATATTTTCATGATGCTGTCAGAATAAATATCCTCAGCGACAGCTTCGATCCTGACAAAAGACATTGAATGAGCTACGAATCTGCGGCGATCCTTATATATCCCGCTAATCTCACTCATAAAATATGTCAGGTCCTCATTTTTCATCAATCGAACACCATTAGGTAGTCATAAAACTTCATCAAAGTTGAAGATTTTTCATCAAAAACACAAAAAAGTGCAAATATTTATGTAGTAAATCGATTCTCGTCCCTTAATATATTAGAAAGCATATACTCGAAATACGATGAAAAAGATAGACGATGAGACATTGTTCCGATACTTCGGAGCGGAAACAACAGACGAAGAAGAATGCCGGATAAACGATTGGCTGCTTCAGGATAGCGAGAATGAAAAGAAACTGCGTGCCTCCTACAGCCTTTGGGAGGCAATGCTTTTCACTGATGCCGGCAGCGGCACACCTGTAAAGACTGCTGCAAGGCACAAAAAGTCCTTCCGCAGATTCGGCATTGCCATTCTTAATGCAGCAGCAATCGCTTTGTTCTTCATCTTGGCAAAGCATATCGTAACAATCAGTGAAGATAACAGACTCGCCGAGACAATCAACCGGATCGAAGTTCCTGCAGGAGGGAAAATGGATATTACCCTGCCTGACGGAACCAAGGTTTGTCTCAATGCAGGAGCTATCCTCGATTACCCGATGAAGTTCTCCCGCAACTCCCGTGAAGTTACTATCAGTGGAGAGGCGTGGTTCGATGTGGCTCATAATAAGGCCAAACCATTTATAGTCAAGACATTCTTTTCTGATGTAGAGGTCCTTGGAACAAAGTTTAATCTTGATGCCGATGAAAGTGCCGGACGATTCTCCGTGACCCTTGAAGAAGGCAGCATCAGACTTCGTGGCAATGCCGGAGAAAGAGTGATGGCTCCGGGAGAGAAAGTCGAAATCATCGGAGGGGAAATGAGAGATTGTCAATACCGTTCTGGGAAAGCTAATTCATGGATGAGCGGAATCATTGACATAAGCGGGCTGACATTCTCGGAGATTATTCGCAAATTGGAGAGGACGTTCGGGGTAACTATAGTGGTCAATATGGAGAATGTTCCTGCTATCGGATTCTCTGAGGCCGAACTTCGTCAGAGCGAGGGCGTGGAAGCCGCATTGAAATCCCTTCAGTACGCGGGCGTGAAATTCCACTACAATATTGACTTCAAGACCGGGACTATATACATAAAATAACCACTGATTCCCGGTCTTCCCACATAAACCGAGTAATTACATATAACTAATAACCTGGAGGTGCCCTACTGCCGGGTATCTTCGAAAACAACAAATTCATGAACAGATACCGATTTTTAAAGAGGAGCTGTTGCTTGTTCTTTGTGATGATTCTTTCTGTCTGGTCTGCGTCAGCCGGTCAACGGACGCAGAAAGATGACATTCGGCTCACCCTTCAACTAAAAGAAGCCACTGTTACAGAATCTATCAGCCAAATCAAGGAACAAAGCCCCTACTTGTTTTTCATCAGTGCGACAAATCTTGATAGAAAAGTTAGTCTGTCAGTGAAAAACGAGACCATAGAGAGCGTCTGCGCCAAACTCTTCACCCCGCTGAAAATTTCGTGGAAAATCAACGGTCATTACATTTACCTTGAGGACGTCATCGAGCCTCAGACCCGCGACCTCAAGGGAATAGTCAAGGATGAGAGCGGAGCAGGTGTGCCTGGAGTTTCTGTTTTTGTCGAAGGCACAACCCGCGGTACTATAACAGATTCCGAGGGGCGCTTCTCACTCACTATCCGGTCCGACCAGAAGACTGCCCGGTTGGAATTCAACAGCCTCGGTTACGAGATTGTGCATCTGACAATAGGAGAACGAACTACATTCAATATAGTCCTCAAAGAAGAATCTGTCTCCCTCGAAGGCACTGTCGTCACCGCCCTCGGCATACGCCGCGACCAGAAGGCCCTCAGCTATAATGTGCAGGAAGTCAAGGCCGATGCCCTCACAGACGTAAAGAACGCCAATTTCGTCAACTCCCTTGCCGGAAAGGTGGCAGGTGTTGCAATCAACGCCTCGTCCTCAGGAGTCGGCGGAGCATCCAAGGTGGTCCTTCGAGGCAACAAGTCTATCAGCCAGTCCTCTAATGCCCTCTATGTTATCGATGGTGTGCCTATGTACAACTTCGGCGGAGGCGGCGGAACGGAGTTCGACTCCAAGGGAGAGACGGAATCCATCGCTGACCTTAATCCGGAGGACATCCAGTCGATCTCGGTTCTTACAGGTGCCGCTGCGGCAGCCCTCTACGGCTCCCAGGCTGCGAACGGAGCAATCATGATAACAACAAAGAAAGGAGAGTCAGGCAAACTGAAGGTCTCCTTTTCAAGCAACACCGAATTTCTGGCCCCATTCGTGCTGCCTAAGTTTCAGAACCGTTACGGAACAGGGCTGAACGGCCGTGACAGCGGCAGCGGAGTGTACAGCTGGGGAGCATACATCCCCGAAGGGGCACGCTACAACTACAGCCCGAACGACTATTTCGAGACAGGACATACCTACACGAATGCATTCTCAATCAGCGGAGGAACGGACAAGAACCAGACATATTTCTCGGCCGCCGCAGTGAACTCCGACGGCATCATCCCAAACAATATATATGACCGCTACAACTTCACCTTCCGCAATACATCCTATTTCCTGAAAGACAAACTGAAACTTGACGCAAGTGCGAGCTATATAATGCAGAAGGACCAGAACATGACCAACCAGGGAGTCTATGCGAACCCTCTGACATCGGCATATCTCTTCCCCCGCGGCGAGAACTTCGACCTGTACCGCAACTTCGAAAGGTACAATTCCGGCACCAAGCTGATGGAACAGTTCTGGGGCGACGACCTCGCCGGCGACCTGCGCATGCAGAACCCGTACTGGATAAACTACCGCAACCTGCGCAACAATAACAAGAGGAGGTATATGCTTTCCCTGAATGTGAGCTATGACATTTTGGACTGGCTCAACATTGCAGGCCGCGTGCGCATCGATAATGCCAACAACCTCTACACGCAGAAATACTACGCCACTACTGAGGCAACGATTTCTGAAGGCGGAAAGAACGGTCACTATACCGAGGCTCGCACCTATGACACGCAGACCTATGCCGACATCATGGTAAATGTAAACAAGAGCTGGCAGGACTGGAGCCTTGTCGCGAACCTCGGTGCCTCTCTGAACGACATCAAGACCGACGAACTCCGCTACGGAGGTCCAATCCAGGAAAACGGTCTTGCAAATGTCTTCAATGTCTTCGATCTCGACGACACCAAGAAGCGTGCGAGCAAGTCAGGCTGGCATGACCAGACACGCTCCATATTCGGAAGCCTTGAACTCGGCTGGAAGAAGATGCTGTACCTTACCCTTACCGGCCGCAACGACTGGGCGTCCCAGCTTGCAGGCTCATCCTCCAAATCCTTCTTCTATCCGTCCGCAGGTCTCTCATGGATACCTACTGGACTGTGGGACATGGGTGCGCTCAGCTATCTGAAAGTCAGGGGCTCAGTCGCTTCAGTCGGAATGCCGTTCCCACGGTTCCTGACCATCCCGACCTACGAATACGACGCGACTTCAAAGATATGGAAGGACAAGACTCACTATCCGATAGGTGACCTGAAGCCGGAACGCACGCTCACATACGAGGTGGGGCTTGAGGCGCGTCTGTGGCAGGACCTCAGCATCAACCTCTCGTGGTATCTCGCTGACACCTACAACCAGACTTTCGACCCACAGCTCCCGCCGTCGTCGTCATACAGCACCATCTACCTTCAGACAGGAAGCGTGCGCAACACGGGAGTTGAGGCTAGCGTAGGCTACAACCACACATGGCACGGCTTTACATGGGACAGCAACTTCACGTTCAGCTGGAACAGGAATGAAATCCTCGAACTTGCCGGCGATGCGAAAAATCCGATTACAGGCGAAGCACTCAACCTGCCCAAACTTGATATTAAGGCTCTCGGAAAAGCGAAATATGTCCTCAAACAGGGCGGCTCTCTTGGAGATCTATATACGACATCTGCAATAATGGGCAGCGATAAAGGATATATCGAGGTTGACGAGAACGGAAACATCACCATAGATGATATCGGGACGGATATCTTCCTCGGCAGTGTATTCCCGAAATACAACCTTGCATGGCGCAACGATTTGAGCTGCAAGGGCATCCATCTCGGCTTCCTGTTCAGCGGCCGCATAGGAGGTGTCTGCTATTCCGCAACCCAGGCCAACCTTGACCTGTACGGAGTGTCCGAAGCTTCGGCCGACGCAAGGGATGCAGGCGGGGTCCTCGTGAACGGACGCGAATGGATGGACGCCCAGAAATGGTACCAGGCGATAGGCTCCCAGAGCGGTCTGCCGTTGTATTACACCTACTCCGCGACCAATTTCCGTCTTCAGGAACTCTCCATAGGCTACACCCTTCCGCGCAAGTTGTTCAGGGATAAATGCTCCCTCACCATATCCGCAGTCGGCCACAACCTCTGGATGATATACTGCAAGGCGCCGTTCGACCCCGAGGCCATCGCCTCCACCGGCAACAACTACCAGGGAATCGACTACTTTATGATGCCGTCCCTGCGTAGCATGGGATTCAACATCAAACTGGACTTCTAAACAGCAGTGATTATGAAACATAATATTACATTTATAATCATGACAGTAATGCTGTCAATGACATCCTGTACCACCGGGTTCTATGAGATGAACACCAACCCTAACCAGGTGACAGGAGAGCAGATGGAAGTGAACAACTACCGCACGGGGTCCAAGATAAGGAACCTCCAGAATCTTGTTATCCCTGTCCAGGAGCACATGTACCAGTTCAACGAGAGCCTTTCCGGCGGCCCGTTCGCAGGATACATCGCCTCCACAGTGGACACATGGCTTGCACGCTTCGAGACTTTCAACCCGTCCGACGACTGGCGCAAGTGGCCTTTCGCCAATGTCATGTCCGAGACCTACGCCCCGTACAGGGGAATAGTCAACCAGTCGGACGACGAGGTCGCAAACGCCTTCGCCACACTTTTCAGGGTTGCGATAATGCACAGGATGACAGACTCCTACGGCCCGATTCCCTACAGCAACCCGATTACAAACGAATCCGTGTTCGTCACCTACGACTCTCAGGAAACCGTCTACAGCACAATGTTCGATGAACTTGACTCCGCCATAGAGGGCTTCACGAAGAACATCGGCATTGCGGCATCGTCATGGAACAGATACGACTATGTCTACTACGGCAACATCCCCCAGTGGCTCAAATACGCCAACTCCCTGAAGCTCAGGATGGCTATGAGGCTCAGCTATGTGAAGCCTGAACTTGCGAGGGAAAAGGCTGCTGAAGCGATAGCGGCAGGCGTAATCACCTCAAACTCCGACAACGCGCTGATGCACGCACCGGAAAACCGCACCGCGCTCATCTACAATGACTGGTCGGATTCCCGTGTTGCAGCCGACATAATCAACTACATGAACGGCTATGAGGATCCGCGCCGCGAAAAGATGTTCACCTCAGTATCTGTGGAGCAGGGAGATGAGACCGTAGAAATGTATTACGGAATCCGTGTGGGCAGCGACGTGTCAGGCAAGACAGCCTTCACAACCAACTACTCCAACATGAAAGTAACCCCGTCCGACCCTTATCTATGGATGAATGCAGCCGAAGTCAGCTTCCTCATGGCTGAATATGAACTGCGCTGGGGCGACCCGACAAGAGCCAAAGACCTGTACGAAAACGGCATACGTCTTTCATTCGAGGAACGCGGGGCAGCGGGTTCGGAAGACTATATCCTTGACCGTGAAAAGAAACCTGCAACATACGTTGACCCTCTCGGAACCTACAGCATAGCAGGCAGGCAGAGCGACATCACCATAGCTTGGGAGGAGAGCGGCAATCTCGCCGATGGCACAATACCGGCAGAGGACGCCTCAGAGCGCAACCTTGAAAGGATAATCACCCAGAAATGGATATCCTCCTTCCCTCTCGGCGTGGAAGGCTGGAGCGAATACCGCAGGACCGGATATCCGAGGCTTCTTCCTGCTCCTCAGGATAAGAGCGGCGGCGCAGTGGACCTGAAGCGGCACGCACGCAGGCTGCCTTATCCGGTAGAGGAATACGGAATGAACGGAGCAAACCTTCAGCAGGCCATCAGCATACTGAACTCGGAGTCGAGTGGCACGAGGAAGGGAGACACCATGGGAACGCAGGTATGGTGGGATGTCAAACAGTATTAAAAACAAACACTATAATGAAACTGAAAACAATAATAAACACGGCTCTATGCAGTATTCTGCTGGTCTCCTGCTCCGACTGGACGGAAATGGAGTCTGTCAGGATTGACGTGCAGCACCCGTGGGATCAGGACCCGGAACTGTGGGAAGACTACAAGGCCTCTCTCAGGGCATACAAGCAGACTGACCACTTCCTTGTCTATGCCCGTCTGGAAAACTCCCCGGAGCGGCCGTCAAACGAGAAGAGCTACATGCGTAGTCTTCCGGACTCGCTTGACATTGTCTCCCTGACCAATGCGGACAACTTCTCGAAGCACGATGCGGAGGATATGGAATGGATGCGGAGTGTGGGCACGAAAGTGCTGTATCAGATAGACTTCGCGTCACGGAGAGAGGAACTTGCCGATGCAGCGAAACTTGGCGCATACCTCGACAGGGCAATAGCCTCGGTCAGAGACAACGGGCTGGACGGCTGGTCCTTCACCGGAACATTCAGGCTTGAAGACGCCCTCAATGCCGAACTCTCCTCGCTGATTGTCTCAAAACTATCCGCCGCAAGACAGGACGGTCAGCTGCTGGCCTTTGAAGGAGACCCTGCATTCGTCAGTTCCGCAGACAGGCAGAAGATAGACCTTTTCGTGCTCGGCACTGAGGGGATGGACTATGTACATGACGTGCACATGGCAGTTCTTGCCGCGACATCCACCCTTGGCATACCGGAAGAGAAGATTCTGCTTGCAGCCTCGCTGGAGCGCAGCATCTCCGACGAGAAATTAGTGGAGAACGGTGCAGTCGAGGAAATTACTGAAAGGGTGATGGCATTCGGTCCTCTTCGCGGACTTGCCGTGTATGACTTAGGTACGGACTACTACAGCTATGACGGCAACTACATTCGCACCCGCCGGGCGATACAGACACTCAACCATTCAAGATAGATATTATGAAAAGAATATTGACATACATCATATTGCTTGCATCCGTCTCAGTGTCCTGCAACAGATACGAAGCGGACGGCTACAAGTTCGGCAACTCCATCTATATGGATGTGAGTTCAAGAAAACCGGTGCAGTCTGCCACTTTCGGCAACAAGCTCACGGAGTTCTCCAAAGAGCTGTCAGTGAACATGGCATATCCGGCGGAGAATGATGTCACTGCGACCATAGCAGTGGACGAGTCCCTCGTTGCCGACTACAACAGTAAATACGGCACATCCTACGAGATGCTTCCGCAGAAGTACTCCGGTTTCAAGGAAGAGACGGTCACCATTCCGGCAGGCAAGACCATGTCCGGCAAAGTGGTCATCCCGTTCAAGGGCTTGGCAGGTGAAGGAGAAGAGCAGGCCGGAGCCATGGAGATAGACAAGACCTACCTTTTCCCGGTCAGACTGACTTCAACGGATATGGATGTGATGGGCGATGCCGGGATAGCATACTATTTAGTGCGCCGTTCATCAGCCATCACTGTGGCCGCACAGCTCACCGACAACTGGATAAACTTCCCTCTCATGGACGAGCCGGGCACTGTTGCGGACGCTTACAACGGGCTGAGGGCCGTCACATACGAGGCACTCATCTGGATTGATAAGTTTGACAAGGAAAACGATTTCGGAGACTGTAATATATCAACTGTCATGGGAGTTGAGCAGTATCTCCTGCTGAGAATCGGCGATACCAATTTCGAGCGTCAGCAGCTTCAGTTCGACGGCAGCGGAGGCGGCACATCATTCGGCAAATTCCCTCAGAGCGACCCGTCCAAGAAACTCTATGAAGGACGCTGGTATCACGTTGCATGCACCTACGACTACGACACGAGAATTACACGGGTCTATGTAGACGGGAAGATACAGAGCGAAGCCAAGGAGATGGGAACAGCGACAGGAGGAATCAATCTGGCCATGAGAGCCAATGAGATCGTAGAGGACGGCAAAGAAAAGACATCCTACCAGTTCTTTATCGGCAAGTCCTACAACGACTACCGTCCGCTCCAGGGCAAGATTGCAGAAGCAAGGGTCTGGTCAGTGGCCAGGACTCCTGAGCAGATATGGGCGAATATGTACAGGATAGAAAATCCAGAGGGAGACGCCACGCTCATCGGCTACTGGAAATTCGACGAGGGTAAGGGCAACACCGTAAAGGACTACTCTATGTATCACAACGACGGAATCGCTGCCTTCGATCTCAGCTGGGCTGAAGGAATCGAAATTCCGGAAATCAACAAAGAGGAGGAATAGCGCATGAGAAAGAATATGATATCAATGCTTGCTTTGGCAACATTATTAATCGGGGGCGTTTCGTGCGAAATGGAGCCAGCAGGTTATCCTTCAGGAAAACAGATTGATGAAGAAACTCTTAAGAGTTCCTCCGTATCGCTGACAAGCATCAGAACCTCGCAGAACACAGTGTACTGCGTCATGACAGAGGGAAACGGTGTCATTACCGAAGGTCTCCGTGCAACAATAAACACTCCTTCATCTTTCGACCAGACAGTCGTCCTGAAAGCTGACCAGTCGCTTGTCGAAAGCTATGCCGCAGAAACAGGAAGGAAATACCTTCCGCTTCCGGAGACATTCTACAGTTTCGATAACGGAGGTGCGCTTGTACTGTCCGCAGGCAAGACTTCGTCTGACCTTGCAAGGCTGACCTGCCGGGCGACCAACTCTTTGGGCAACAGGATAAAGGCCGGACATTATCTTCTCCCGGTGGTTGCGGCTGCTTCTGCCGGAGAAATGTCAAGGGATGTCGTCTATTATGACATCACAGTCAGGGAGAAGTTCGAGGAAGGGCTGCCGCTCTTTGACGACCTTCTGATGGTGTTTTACCTGAACACCTCGCAGTATGACCCAAGACTGATTACTGATTACAATTTATTGAGAACGGATTTCAGTGATTTCAGTGATACATATATGACATTTGGCAACATTATCAATCTGCGCAAGACGACCGTCACTTATGAGCCGGCTACGGGCAGGGCATTGTTGAACCTAAGTTCCGACATGAAATATGTGCTGGACAACTACACGACATATATCCTCCCCGTACAGGAGACAGAACGCAAGGTCTGCCTGTCCATCGAGGGCGGAAATACCGGTCTTGGCTTCTGCAATATGACAGATGCCCAGATAGAGGACTTTGCGGTGCAGGTAAAGCAGTTGTTTGACACCTACAGTCTTGACGGAGTGAATCTTTGGGACCGTAACTCCGAGTACGGCAAGGAAGGTATGCCTCCGATGAACACAACTTCCTATCCTAAATTGGTCAAGGCACTAAGGGAAGTGCTTGGTACGGACAAGTTGCTGACCTTGACTGACCATGAAGAGCCGACGGAGTACTTCTGGGACACGGAAGCCACAGGAGGAATAAAGGTAGGAGAGTATCTTGACTATGCATGGACAGGCTATTGCGATGAGGACTATCCTTTTGAAATCGTTGACCCTTACCATCCTGACGATCCTAATGTAAGCAAAGAACATATCAGAAAACCTATCGCCGGTCTGGATGCTACTAAGTACGGCTGCATAAATGCCCCATGGCAGAAAGGTACGGCAGACATGATATTCTGGGAATCAAATGGTAAGAAAGTGGCAGCCTGGAATAAAGCGGGCTATGAAAAATCCAATATCGTCCTGCATGCAGACATGCGTACCAATCTTCAAGATGAGTACGAGCATAATTGGGATCCGACATTTGTTATAAACTTTATGACAGACGGTAGCATAAGACATGATGACAATGGTACTATAGCTATCATCTTTGATAGGACGGATATTGAGTCTATTGCTGGTGACAGCGGTTATAACAAATGGAAAAAAGACTGGTAAAATAACCACAATATATAAACGCTAAATCTTTTCAATCATGAAGACAAAATTTTTCTTTGCATCTCTGGCAGCAGCTGCCGGAATGCTGATTTCCTGCAACAAGGAAATGGCTCCTTCTGTTCAGAACACAGATGATACTACACCGATGACAAAGGCTTACGGCGACAAGACGCCTATTGTCACCGCCTACATCGAGACAAACGACACAAATCCTCTCAATGCCGGCGACTACTTTGATGAGAATGGTGAGCCGTTCTTCGACATCGTGGAACTGTTCGCATCCAACATCCACAAGGAGACTGTCGGCACTCAGGTTCGTCCTACCCTCTATCTCAATGACAAGCTTACCCCGGTTCTCGAGAATGGAGGTGTCGACACTTATGTGCATCCTCTTCAGGAGCTCGGGATCAAAGTCCTCCTTACCGTCCTCGGTGACTGGCAGGGCATAGGTGTAGCCAACATGAACGACACCCAGGCTGAGCAGTTCGCAACTATCCTCGCATACGCAGTCGGGAAATACGGTCTTGACGGTATCGGTTTCGACGACGAGTATGCCAACTATTCAGGCTCTCTTGTCAGCGGTTCATTCGGCAACATAATCACAAAGCTCCATGCGAAGCTCCCCGCAGACAAATTGATAACTGTATTTGCTTATGGCAATACAAGTCAGATCAGTTCTGCTGCCGGTGCACTGATCGACTATGCGTATACCAACTTTACATATTGGAACGGGACTCCGGGCATTTCAGGTGTAACCAAAGACAGGTGGGCTCCAAGTTCATATAACCTTGGAAGTTCTCAGGCGACATCATTAGTTCGTTCTTATGCCCAAAGGGCAAAAAGTGAAGGATATGGTGCAATCATGACCTTCAATCTCCGCAGGTCATCAGAAGTGAATCCTATGCCGGTTCTTCAGGCTATCTCTGACGGAATAGGCTGTGGTACTTTGACATGTGATGACGGTGACAGGGCGCGTAACGCTGGTTCTGTATCTACAGGGTATACTCTGACTTATTCTGAAGCTACCGGAAACTAACATTTAATCGGTGTCATGCCAGTATGAGTACTATTGGCATGACACCTTATAAAACATAAAATGAAAATTAAAAGAATTTTATCGTGTATATTCATTCCGCTGCTTTTTTCAGCGGTGAGTTGCACCTATGATGACACTGATCTCAAGAACAAAGTGGACGACCTTGACAAACGCCTCACCGAACTCGAACAGACGGTCAAAAGCATAAATGACAATGTGGGTTCACTCATGACCATAGTGAACGCCCTTGAAAAAGAAGTAAAAATCGACAAAGTCGTCAATTTGGAAGACGGCAGCGGCCATGTCATCATGTTCACTGACGGAAGCAGCATAACCGTCACAAACGGCAAAGACGGTGCTGATGGAGATAACGGAGAAACTCCTGTCATCAGCGTTGGCAAAGATGCTGACGGGATTTACTATTGGAAGGTCAACGGTGAATGGCTGCTCGACGACGGCAACAAGATTCCAGCAACCTCCAAGACCGAAATACCTCAAATCAGGGTTAATGAGACCACAGGCAACTTCGAACTTTCCTTTGACGGAGAAAACTGGCAGGACATCGGTTCTGCAGGTGGAGCCGGCATATTCAAGGATGTGATCGACGGAGAAGATGAAGTGATATTCATCCTTTCCGGAAACAAAGAGCCTATAGTGATACCTAAGGCACAGAAATTCGCACTGAATGTGGAAAACACTTCAATTCCTGTGGATGCTCCCGGATCTTCAATAATGGTCAGCTATACCGTCACTGCTGCCGACCAGGGTACAACGGTGGAAGCCATTGCGATCGGAGGCATAGTGATAGAGGGGATAACATCACAAATCATAGGAAACGAGATTAAAGGACAGGTTTCCATACAGCTTCCAAACCCAATTCCTGCCGACGGAAAGGTTTTCCTGTTTGCAGTAAACAGCAAAGGCACCCCGTCTATGCGCATCCTTTCTTTCGAGCAAGGCGAAATCAATGTGGAAGTAATGGGAGCACTTAGCTTTGAGGCAGCCGGAGGAACACTGGAGCTATTTGTCAGCACCAATTACAACTACAGCATTGAAATCCCCGAATGGATTACATACGAGAAGATGGACTTGACTAGAGCCGTAAGAAATGAGTTCATAACGATGACAATTGCCGAGAATAAGGATGCTGCCGAGCGCAGTGCGACAATCAGTTTCGTTGACGGGATGACAGTCCGCTATTCTCTTACAGTGACCCAGAAAGGTGCATCGGTAGATATTCCCGGCTACAAAGGCCCAATCGAAGACTGGAAAGATGACGGCAGCATTGATTTTTAAAAGATATTCCATCTATTTGGATATATGTATTAACCCACTTCATTAAAACTAATTTATTATGAATACAAAATTTTTCTTTGCATCTCTGGTTGCAGCGGCCGGAATGCTGATTTCCTGCAACAAGGAAATGACTCCTTCTGTTCAGAACACAGATGAGACAACCCAGATGACCAAGGCTTACGGTGACAAGATACCTGTCGTCACTGCCTACATTGAGACCAATGACACCAACCCTCTCAATGCCGGAGATTACTTTGATGAGAATGGTGAGCCTTTCTTCGATATCGTGGAATTGTTCGCATCCAACATCCACAAGGAGACGGTGAACGGTCAGGTCCGTCCTACCCTTTACCTTAATGATAAACTTACTCCAGTTCTTGAGGGAACGGGAGTAACCACTTATGTGCGTCCTCTTCAGGAGCTCGGGATCAAAGTCCTCCTTACCGTCCTAGGTGACTGGCAGGGCATAGGTGTAGCCAACATGAACGACACCCAGGCTGAGCAGT
>OGRU01000123.1_pt1 | contig 72750 bp, 69 predicted proteins | sample 1553541 | NCBI WGS metagenome assembly OGRU01 (sample SAMEA2580068, study PRJEB22360) | human gut metagenome | biome: human gut; feature: human-associated habitat; material: faeces | place: Denmark | collected 2008/2010
ACGCAGTTCAAGTATATCAAATTCATCAAGACAAAGCATATTTTGGTTGTGGTTTATAAGCACATTCTATCCTTTCATTACAATTTTTTCGTAGAGGACAAAGCCTAATTGCTGAATTTAAAATGCAACACTCGTTCAGAGTAGACATCATTATTTGCATTATCTCCTCACCCAAACAATCCTCCGTCGATCTGTCCGCAGAAATAAAGATCATTCATAGTCGGCTCGCTTATAACAGCGTTAGGGGTGGGCTTTGTCTTTGAGATAGTCTTCGACTTTGTATCCTCATAATAAATGTTCTCGATAGGCAGCAGACCAATGTCCGCTTTCGGAATATCCCAAACCATACCCCTTATGTGCTCAAAAAGCACATCGGGGCTGTCATTTGCAATAACTGAGCCTTTATTCAAGATGATAAGATCGTCTGTTATAGTGTCGATGTCGGAAACGATGTGTGTTGAGATTATTATAATGCTTGTTTCTTTGAGCTTCACCATTATCCGCTTGAACTGCTCACGCTCAAATGGGTCAAGACCTGCGGAGGGCTCGTCAAAAATCAGTATCTCGGGGGAGTTAAGGATAGTCTGTGCAATGGCAAGGCGCTGTTTCATTCCGCCAGAAAATGACTTTATCTTGTCATCAAGATTTTCAGACAGATTCACAAGCCCCAGCACACGTCTTATCTCGTCCTCAATAAGCGGCTCAGGCATTCCTTTTAACAGAGCCGAAAATCTGAGAAATTCATGGGCGGTGTAGCTTGGATAAAATGGCTGATACTGAAACTGAAAGCTCAGCTTTTCACGATATTTCTCGCCCATTTCAAAAACGTCCTGCCCGTCAAGGGTCACGCTGCCGCCCGACTTTTTTATCACGCCCGATATGCAGTTCATTATGGTGGTCTTGCCTGCGCCGTTTGGTCCAAGCAAAGCGTTTATGCCCGTATGAAATTCGCAGGTTATGCCCTTGAGCACCTGCTTTTTGCCGTATCTTTTGGATAAGTTTTCTACTCTTAAAACGCTCATATCATCACCACTCCTTATCGGTCAAAGCTTTTTTCATAATATCCGCTGTATCTCCATGCAGTCAGTCCGCTCAAAATCGCTGCAAGATATATGAATACAGCTACCGCTTCCGAACAATCAAAAGCCCTCATATAGTCAAGGTTGTTAAGCTGCCCATTTACGCTTGTGACAGCCGCAAACATATAAGGCGAAAGTGCTCCCACATAATGTGCGGCGGCGGACATGACCGCTATCAGCCCAGAGGTCAGCATAACATATTTTTTCACAGAGCGCACTTGCTTTGCCACAAGCACGAAAATGCCGTAGGTTATAAAAAGCGACATAAGCCTTGTGACATATAGCCATATTATTGTGCCTCTAACAGTTAGCATTAAAGGCGCAAGGTCAAATTGCCACACGCTTTGTAAAGATGAGGTGCTGTACTTGCTCTGATGTAATGTTCCGCTTATAATAAGGTCTGCAAAAAAGCTCAGTGTGAACATTATAAATATCGCCACTGATAAAATTATCTCCCGTGACTTAAAAAACGCTGACGAATTTTTAGATATCTTTATCTGCTGATCCATTCTCTTTTCATAACTATCTGCAACAAAAACGCCCACAAGCAGAAGCACAAATATAGGCATGATATCTACCGCCTGCAATTCAAGAAACTTCAAAAACGGCTCGTCATTTATCACCTGCGGTGTTGGAAAGGCGGCGTAAAGTCGGCTGTTTTTCACAAGGTCAGAGGGAATATTAGCGTCTGTTAGACCTCTTCCCGTGCGTGCATAGCTTCTGATGCTTTCGACCATAAAACAACTGCGAAGCTCTGTTTTATATTTGTTCACGGCGGCTGTAATGTTATTATTATAACCGCTTGCGTAACTTCTCATCTCATATTCCGTTATGTATTCGTCACACTGTTCAAGGGTCTTATCTGCGGAATTTTCTATAAGTTCATTGTATATCTCCGCCGTTTCTTTGTTCATATAGGTAAGATTATTTGAAGAAACAAAGCTCCGATACACTGTGAATTTTGCGGAAGCTGAAAAAATTATCACTATGACAAAAAGCAGCCAGAATTTCTTTATTAGCCGTGAAGTCTGATAACTATACATACTTTTCATTATCCCACCTGCCTTTCAGCAAGGAGATATGTCCCTGCGACAAAAAATGCGGTCATGATGAATATGATAGCAAAATAAACAACGTATTCTCGTGCAGGTATTCCCCAGAAATTCATATAACCTGTGTCATTGAGCATATTGGTGTAATTGCCTGTTAAAATGTCAACGGCAGGATTGGAAAGACTTGTGGTTTTCAGATATAATGGTACAAATATTGGCACAAGACAGACAGCTCCTGCAAGTATGGTCTTTCTGCAAAGCATTGAAAGAAACATAACAATACTTGCGGTGAAAAGCGCATAAACAAGTTTTGCGGCAAATACTGCAACTAGATATCCGCCAAAGCTCATATTCGCCGAACTTAGTTCAAAACCGCTCAGATATTGCAATGGCATATCAAGTTTAAAGCCGTTTGTATCGTAAATAAAAAGAGTTATAATATCCACAGTGTAAATTATCAAAACAAGAATTATTACAGCAACAAAGCCGGTACAAAGCTTGAAAAGCGAGAACTTTCTCACACCTGTTTTGGTTATCCCAAAGCTTTTTATCCTGCTGCTTTGTATCTCTGATGAAAATATGCTGAAAAGGAGCAGATAAACACCGAATGGTATGAGTATTTCAGATGACATATAGTTTTCAAAGCCGTCAGCGGCTCTGGTGTCAATGATATCGTCCGACTTTTTTAGGTCTATTATCACGGCGTTGTAATCGCTGATGAGCTTGTCGGAAAGCTTCAAAGAATACTCATCCGTAACGCCACGTCTTGCATTTCGGCTGTAACCTCGCACACGCTCGGAAATGAGCTTCAAAGCATTTTGCTGGGAATATAGCTCTCCCTCAATAAGAGAAAACATACTGTCAAGTCCTGCGCCTGCTTGTGAATTTTTCTGAGAGAAATCTATTATCTTTTCCTCAAGTTCCACAGGCAATTCAGCCTGCTTTACACCGCCTGTGTTGTGGTTATTCTGATAGTCGTTTATCTCGTTGTTAAGAGCGTTTTGCTCATCAGCAAGCTTTTGAGCGTCTTGGCTTACAGTTTCCGAGCCGCCTTTAAGATAGGTCATGTATTTTTCGCCATAAGCATAAGAAGGTCTGAGTACAGATATCAAAAAGGCGCAGGAAAGCAAAGCCAGCAATAAGCTTATCAAAGCTGACTTCGCCATATCTTTTCTTATCATAAATCTGAGAAGTTTCATATCGTCACACCTCAAATATCAAGTTCCTACATTCCTGCCTGTATCTCCGCATATGTATCATAATCCCATTCGCCGTTTGAAATAAACTTGTGCAGTTTAAAATCTTTATCCACAAGATAAGCGGCTGTATCAGCGTCGGGATTATAGGTCGAAAGAAGGAAATAATCCTCACAGTTATTGAATATCGTCATATAGTCGATATACTCATAGCCGTAAAAATACTTTTCATTGAGCTTAGCATCATCAATTATCTTCTGCGGTTTATTATCGTTATCAAGATAATAAAGCACATACTGATACATTTTGCCATTATCATTTGGCTCACGAACAAGCACTATCATAGTGTTATTGAAATACTGAAAATATCTTACAAAAGATTTGTCTTTAAAAGTGCAAACTGTGTCACTTTTTTCATTATCCTCATTATACCTATACAGCTTGTTTTCGCCATTAGAGTAATACACATCTCCGTCGGCAGGATAATACATATACGGCGTATTTTCGCTTATCTGAGAGCCAACATCAATGCCTGTATCCTTGACGTTCTGAGGGTCTGAAAGTGGAGCTATAAATAGGCGGACTGTATCCGTCTTTGGGCAAAGCCTTGTAAAATAAAGCTTGCCGTCGCTTATGTAATAGGTATTGGCTTTTGTTATCTCGCTTTTGTCAGAGTTTTTGAGAGCGTATTTATATAGCGAATAGCCTGTGCTGAATCCGTTCTCGTCGGTCTCGCTCTTTTTGTATTTGCCCTCAACAAAATAGATATCTCCGTCTTTGTCCATAGACATACAGCCTAATATGCTGTCCTTTGGTGCAGAATACACTTCCGTGACTTCACCGCTGTTGTAATCCACTGTGACAATACTGTAATCTTCTTTTTGCGTAGCAGAATTATACACTGACCTTACAGCGTATATAACGCCGTCATATATGGTATAGCAGGACAAGTTTGAATACTCTTGAAGCTTGACTTTTATCATTGCAAGGCTGTCGGATTCGATATCATATTCTGCAATGCCGTCATAGGTTTTGTAATACACAAAATTGTTTGCAAATGCAGTAGAAGAAGCTTCAGGACACAAAAGGTTTGTGGGAGAAGCAGAAAGTTCTTGTTGACCCTTTTCAGAAGAAACCGCCTTATCGGATTTTGTGCCAAGAGAAATGAAAAGTGTAACTGCAACTGCGGCAATTATAACTGCGGCTGTTGCGATAATAATTTTAGTTTTCATAATTCACACTCAAGTTCTATTATTGACTATCAACGGAAAGCGTTGTGCTGTAATTTCCGTGTATATTATTTTCATAGATATGCACGGTTTTTACAGTTTTGGACGTTTTGCATCCTGATAACTGAAATTTATGTTCTACTTTTCCGCTAAGTGTAGATGATGAGCCGCAACCATTCCCACCAACAGAAACACTTGCATAAATATAGCCTGCGTATGCACAATTAGGATTGTACACATTATTGTTATTGCTGGATGTTCTTGACCAAGCTTGACCAGCTACAGTTGAATTAGCTCTTGAACCTGTAACATAGCAGGAGATGTATGCGTTTGATCCGGAGCCACCTGTTGCCCTTCCATACTTTGCGGCTGAGTACGCACTAGCCCCAATAGCCATAGAACTCATCATCATAACAGCAGCACCCATAGCTACGATCCTCTTAACGATCTTTTTCATATTAAACGTCCTTTCTCAATGTAAGTGTAATTTTCTTTAAGTTTTGTTGCAGAGTAATTTAACTTTATCATATCACACAATTATTACAACGGATAATTGTGCATAATAAATATTTATATCTTCATTGGACTCAGCAGCTTTCAATTATATAAACCGAAAAAGCAGTGAAAATGGCTGATTGAAATACATAAGTTTGTATGTTTTCACAATTGCACGTACTTGTTTTTATTATTATTGCATAAAAATAGTGTACTGTATCACACCATGCACTATTGATTCCTATTTTACAGAATAGTAGATATCCATTATTTCTAATTCAGATATGTCACCACTTAATTCAAATATATATTCGCCATTATCCCACAAAATACTTATGAAATCATCATTTGTGTATATCATAAACTCATTTCCGAATTTATCTGATGAAGTTTTGAAATGACCACGTTCATTATCATAATATGAAGAATAAGAATCCGCTGTATATTGGTCGAAATATATACTCTTTTTCTTATCATCTGAATAATAGCATAATCCGATATGATTGTCAGTTGAAACACTTTCGCTTTCATCTAAAACAAAACCTTCTGGAACAGTAATACTATATTGCTTTTCTATCTTGCTTTTGTGATCGCCTATATCTTTGCTATCATGTTGAACAGATACAACGGTGTGATCATTGAAAATTCGCAGGAAGAAATTCCTTACTGCATTTCTTGCAGGTGCATAGGCGGCAACAGTCGTTGTACCCATAATAGCTGCCGCAATTATGGCAGAAGCGATCCTTCGTCCTGTGGTTTTGATAAGCGGATAATAGATGCGGCTTTGGTTCTTTATGAGCTTTTCTTTTTTGTTCAGATAGTCCTTAGAAAACTCATAATTTTCGTACAATGACAGATCTAGGCTATTTAGTTCGTCGCAATACAAAGGTACAAGCTTTTTTAATTCTGATCGTGTATCACTCATCGTCGTTTATATCCTTTCTGAGTATTTTTCGGGCTTTTTCAAGTCTTGATTTTACTCCGCCAACAGATAGGTGTAGTTGCTTTGATATTTCATTGACCTTAAAGCCATAGAAATATTTCATCATAATAACGTCACGGTAAATATCAGGCAACTTTTCGACCATATCAGCAACAATAAGCTGTTCAAAGTGGTCATAGTCTTCAGATATCTCTTTAATTTTATCATCTATCTGAACATTGATACTGTATTTGTTTTCTTTTGCAAGAATATCGATACACACGTTTCTATTAATAATAACTGTATAAGCGACTATTTCGGCTGGTTCTAAACTATGAATTTTTTTGAAATTTTCTGCTAATGCCAAAAATGTTTCAGAAACAGCTTCTTCTGCCAAGGCATTATTATGTAACTTTGACATTGAGAACACGAACAATTTTCTTTCAAGAGAGTCATATATTTTTCTGAACTCTGATTTATCATCATCGTCGATCAGCGTCATACAAACAGCGAGCACTTGATCACCTCAGTTTAATTTTGTAATAAGCTTAGTATAGCATTATTTATATATAATTTCAAGGGGGATTGTATGTAGAATTAACATCTTTTTGATTGTGAAATATTTGTTAACATCAACACGGAAGTTGAAATAGCCGATTACTTATAGCTCTTGACTTTTTATTAGCATTGTGATATAATAAAAATGACAAAAGGGTACTGCATAAGCCTATTGGCTAAGCGGTTTCTCCCAAAGATTTAGTGAAAAGAAACACCGTTACTTGTGAGATTGTTGGCGGTGTTTCTTTTCGTAAGGGGTGCCATAGGCAACACCTTATCAACGATAATTTGGTAAAGTTTGGACGGTTGGCTTTACAGCAATAAAACCGAAAGGACAGATATAAATGATCGATGCGATGTATAATTACAGACAGGTTGAAATCCACTCCGCTGAGTTCTCTGATGAGTTTAACAAGCTCTGTATACCGTTTGAAGATTCGCTGAGCGAGGAGCAGATCGATGTTTTCCACAAGATACTGGACTGCGTGATCGATACTGCCGCCGCTGAGATGAGGGCTGCATATAAGGTCGGATTTAAAGATGGAGTACAGCTTATTACAGAAATCGAAAGATGATTTCATAGCAAAAATCATGAAGGCAAGGCTCGCTGATTTCAGTGGGTCTTGCTTTTTTGGGAATATTTCGATCCTTTTTATTTACAGTTATCTTTCAGAACACGGTAATAGCAATTGATAGTTAATTTCAGTTCAGTAAATAACAAATGTACCGAATAAATCTCAAAAAAAGACTTGAAATTTTATCCACTTTGTGCTATAATGTATAATAAGTATAAATGATTTATCAGTATGCGAAATGCAAGTGAAATTAAGGTATAGTAATGATATATAAGATTGAGAGGATAAGAATATGAGCAATATCAGTATTCCGCAGCAGATTGATGAGATCATCGCAAAAAGAAAACAGCGACTTGATTCATTAGAGGCAACTAAACGTACTATTGATGATGCTGCGAAAAGTGTTTCTGATTTTAGGGCTTTTCAGAATAGAATCAAAAATAGCCCTGAGAGCTTCCCTATGTTTAAGGGCGATTACAGCATAATTGAACGAATCACCGAAATTTCCACTGAAGAATTTTCACAGCTCTATGCAGATTATTCACGAGAACTTGATAGACTTACTGCACGATTAAGCCGTGATAGTCTCAATATCAGTTTTATAGGACGTGAAGGTCAAGGCAAAAGCCTTGTAATGAAAAACATAAGCGGGCTGGATAATTCTGTAATTCCTTCTTCCGATGGCACTTCTTGTACTGGAGCAAAATCAATCATAACAAATGTTGATAGTGATTCGGTAACAGCAGAGATAACTTTCTATACTGGGGATGAGATCGTTGGAATTATAAACAGCTATCTTCATCGTTTGACAAACGGAAAGCAACATATCACTAAACATTGGCAAATTCCAGAGATAGATGTTAATACTATCCAAGCAGAAGCCGAAGAATCAGAAGAAGCAACGGATGATGTTGCCGAAATGTGTGATAATCTTAGAGAATATGTGGAGCATTATGACAAATACAAAGATGATCTTGATAAGGTTATGTCAGTAGAAAAAGATCAGATTGAAATGTATGTTTCTCACTATTCGTGTAATGATCCAACCAAAAAATACTATAAACATCTTGGGGTTAAATTAGCTAATATAAAAGCTCGTTTCCCACATAGTGATGTTGGACGTATTGTTCTTGTAGATACCATAGGCTTAGGGAAAACGGCTATCGGTGTTGAAGACGAAATGTTAAAAGCAGTCGAGAATGATAGTGATGCTATTATATTGATAACAAGACCTGACGCTAAACGTTATTCATTAGGTCCAGATTGGAAACTTTTGAAAAGAATTCAAGAACGTGTTTCTAAGGCTTATACAAAAGAAATGCTCTTTTGGGTTATGAACAGAGTCGAAAAAGGTGAAAGTAACGTAACTGGTGTAAATGAGTTAATCAACCAAATCGGTAAAAAGGACTATGCTGTTGCTAAGGCATTAAATGTAAACTGTCTCTCAGGGGACGAAGTAGTTAATAGATTGCTCATTCCTGTTTTGAAACACCTCTCTGCTCGCATTACCGAAGTTGACAAGCACCTTATCGAAAAACTAAATCGTTTGGGTGAGCAACTTTTTGAAGCATTCAAAGGTATTTGTACCGCCTCCGATTGTGCATTAGCTAATTCTGCAAATGATGATATAAAAAGACGCTTCTTCAAACGCATCAATTCCACTATAAAAAAAGGAGTCTTAGGTCAACTAAGAACGCTGTACCTGACCGAATATGAACCTCGCCGTGACATTCCTTGTGAGGAACTTATGGATGCTGTTGAAGTCAAGCTCAATAACATCCTTAATTGTGTTCCTTCAAAAGAACAGATTATCGAATTTACAGAGTACGGTGATGCTAATCAGGTTAACGTATATGAGAGCTGTACTAATTTGATGCGATTGAGCATAATAGATGATTTCACTCAGCTTAATGATGTTCTTGAAAAGCTTGTTGAAGAAATGAAAATGCAAGTTTTACATATTTTTGCTGATGATGAATACGGAAGACTTGGAACAATCATTCCGTTAAATAAAGCAACCAGTTCAGATGTGTGGATTGATTCTTTCCTTGAAAAAATTGATGGGGAAAAGAATTATAAATTTTTCGCAGCAGCCCTACGGAAATTCCAATCATATACAATTAATGTACAAGGCTTCTTAATTCATGAAGTGCGTGATCAGCTTGACAATATTGATATTTCTATTCCGAAAAAGAATGGTGAACCTACAGTTCCGCAAATTTCTGCACCTATGAGTGACCCTGATGCTGTTGCAGATGATATTTATGAATGGCTTCGCACCTACGTTGAAAACATTCACGATAATGTTGAGATTGCTTTGCGTGATTTGTATAAGACTCCAAACAAATCTTTATTCGCCGCAATCAAGGATTTATATGATAGAATTACATACACAATGGTAGATAATGAAAGCAAGATTGCTGAGGAATGGCGGTATCTTTATGAAGATTGGATGGCTCTGATTTGGAAAGACGACTATCAGAAAGAAAGCGCTTTGCAGAGTATTGCAGAAGAATGGAACGCTGTTACAGGCGCACTTAGCAAACTGAACTCCATTGAGTATTTTACAATTGAGAATTGAGGAAAAAACTATGGAATGCACTGTTAATATTATGATGTTTGGCGGAAGACGTTGCGGAAAAACAAGCGTTATTTCCGCTATAAAAGATTGTTTTTGTAAAGTGTTTGGTAAGAGTACTCATCTTGAAATTCAGATTGAAGATGAAGATACGATGGATATGCTCAGAGAAAAAAAGCAGGAAATAGAGCAGTATTTTGCAAATAAAACCCGAAGCATGACCTTTAACTGTGATGGAACAGATGATATTGTAGATTACAAAATGGTTGTTTCTATTGCAGGAAAGAAGGGTGGCAGAATTAATTTTAGTTTCTGTGATTTTCCCGGAGAATGGCTTATAAAGTATCCAGGACGAGAAGATGAATGGAAACGTCATCAAGCACAACTTAGTGACAAGATGAAAAAATGTGACATAATCATCGTGGCTGTTGACAGTATTTATCTTATGGAAAAAGCTATGACCCGAAAGGGAGATTCCGTGGGTCAGTTTAACGAAGGAAGAAATTACTGTTCTGTAATTGCGAATATGGTGAAAAATAACTTTACTGTTTCTGAAAACGGGGATCCGAAAATGATTATGTTCGTTCCTTTAAAATGTGAGACGTACTTTGATCAAGGACAGATGCAACTTCTTAATCAACGTATTCATACTGGCTATCAGGAACTCTTTGACTATGTACAAAAAAAGGAAAACCGCAATCACTATCAGGTCATAATTGCTCCGATACTTACTCTTGGAGAAAACACTGTTCGTTTTTCAAGATTTGAATATACAAAAGACGGGCAGAAAGATGAACAGATAGAAGTAGATTCTGTTACCAAGATTCCAAGCATTGTAAAATTTTTGTTTAAAGACATGAATGCCAGCTATAATCCTAAATTTTGTGAGCAGCCACTTTTGTACACTCTTGCATATTTGCTTGATCTGATGAATAAACTGAAAGAAAGAGAAAAGCAGGATAGTGGATTGATTGCAAATTGGATTCGTGGATTAAAAGAGAAGTATGGAAATCTTGCGTCTGCGAAAAACTTTTTAGCTGAAAAGAAGCTAATCCAAGGACAGCTAAAAAAATCCAATGATGGCTACGAATTGGTAAACAATCCTCTACGATTCTAATTAAAGGAGATGAGAGCGTGATAAAAATTCATTCCTATTGCTCTTATAAGCATTCTCCTTCGGGCTTTGTCTACGGATCTTTTCTGGTTGGAGAAAAAGCAGATAACTCCGATTACTGCCCTTCTGAGGAAAATAATGCTAATATAGTTCAAACTGCTTTTGAAAATGGTATTATTAGAAGATTATGTGGTAAAATACCAGATTCATATAGATATATTTTTCTTGTTCGTAAGCTAAAGTATAATTATGGGAATGATCATTCTGATATTGGTAGAGAAGTTCAAATGAACTTTGGGTTTGAATTTGATTCATTCGATGAATTCCTATCATTTGTATGCGGATTTATTAATGCTGAGGAACAAGACGCACAAACTCTATATCATCAGCTTGCTGATTGTGTAATTCCTGATGAAAGCGTTAAAACATATAAATATAGAATCTCAAAAAAGACATTAGATTTATGGATTGCATCAATTAAACAGCCACTTTCAAATAATGAGAATGAACAGTATAAAAAATATAAAAAAGGTATTTATATAACTGCTTCCTCGACAAGTACAGACTATACTGAGGAAATATCGTCTTTGTTTGAATTTCCTAATACTATTAACGAACAACCTGTCGAGCTTTGTAGAGAAAAAAACACAGCTAATTACTATTATCCATTAAAAAAAAAAAGTCAGTTCAGCAAGAAGTGGACACAAGTGAGAATAAAACCAATAATAGTAGTTGCCTTAATCCTAATAGGTCTATTGGCATTCGCTTTATGGAAAAATTCTTCAAAGAAGCAGACCAACTTATCAAACAAAATGACGATTCCGATTGAAAAAACCATGATGGTAGATGATCAACAAATTGTGTTTATCAAGCATGAAGTAATGCTATCATAAATCCATAGCCTAATGGCGCACCTGTTTTCCGTTCCGCATAAGTCCGATTAGGCATTGTGGAGCATACCACAACAGGCACAAACTCTATTGGAACTGAATAACCGCAAGCTCTCGGAAACGCTCAGTAAGCGTTTCTGAGGGCTTTTTCTTTTCAGCGGTTAGTTTTCCTCTCCGCAGGCTCGGATGGTTCTGTGGGGCTTTGACCTTCGCCAGACTGGTCAAGCAGAGGTCTGTTCGGTGATACCGTGACGGATTTTATATCCACGCACATGGCGGTAAAAGGTGTTTGCCAACATATCCATTCTACGCATAAAACCCCTGCCTGTGATGTTCTTCGCTCTCCATTCCCCATAGAGCTGCCCGAACATTGTCCAGTCGGTGGGGAGAGGTTTCCGTCTCGTGTACTTGTCCTGAGCCTTAGCGATCTCGATGCCCTCACGCTGTCTCTGTTTGAGCTGCTCACGCTCCAACTGAGAGAGGGCTGCGAACACGGTAAGCATAAATTTGCCCGTAGGTGTGTCGGTGTCGATGATGTTCAGCAAGTCTTTCGTGGAGCGTCCTAAACGGCTGATACTCTCAATGTAAAGAGTATCGCCCTCCCTCACATAGTCATAGTACTGAGCTGAGGGCGGTCTGTGTTCGCTCCTGACAGCTTCTAGGAGAAGATGCGGTCAACCTGATAATCGCACATTATCTCTTGCTGACGGGCGGTTTCTTGGTGTTCAGTGGAAACTCTGATGTATCCGATTTTGCTCATGTTATCATGTCATTTCTTTATTCGAGTGTGTCTTTCTTTCTCTGCTGAGTGAGCTTTTTCTGTCTGCTCTGCTCGACGGCCCTCTTGTTGATCCGCTGGTCTCTGTAACGGCGAACAACTTGTGTGTACTGCTTGGCAACTTGCTTCTTGGCAAGGTAAGCCCTGTGTTCAAGCGAAATCTCGTCACGCCTGTCTTTCATTCTTTGTAACAGCTTTTCCGTATCTTTCAATGACGGCAGCTTATCGTCTGTGGTGTAAGCCCTGCACTGCTCTTTGAGGAAAGCTCTGGTCTGCTCATAGTCCTCGATCTCCTCAGAGTGCTTTTTTCTGTATCGGCTCTGCTTAAAGCCAGATAAGCCCTTGTACTCTCGGTATGTAGGCACAAGGTCATCATGGTGCTTCATCTTGGCGATGATAGTTTCAACAGTATTGATATGTGTTTTCACTCGTCTGTGTAGTCATCATCGTGCTGACCTCGATACATAAAGCCAGTAAACTCGGTGAAGGAAGTGATGCCAACTGCTTCAAGCTCTGCGATCATCTTGTCGCTGTCACGCATACCACGAACGAGATCCCACGGATCTTCTTTCTTCTTTTCAGACGCTTTGACCTCTGTCGGCTCAGGTGCAGGCGGTGGAGTTTCAGGCTTATCATACAGCGGTGCAAGAAATTCCTCCGCTGTAATAACCGTTCTTTCGGTGTCGGGTTTGGTGGTAGTCAGCGGTATGATCGTGGCTGTAGATTTAGGTGCTTGTGAGATGCCATTTTTCTGCATTTTTGAGCGAATGAGATCGGTGATAAGGTGTCCGGGTTCTGACGGTGGTGTTTTCAGTGCGGTGACTGCCTGTGTCGGCTTCGGCGGTTCGATAAGCATATCGGGAGTGACATTCTCCGCTGATAGCTTTTCCTGTATCTCCGCTATCTGCTCGGTGATGCTTTCGACGGTGAATCCCTCACCCAGCGTTTCGGCTCTTGTAAAGCGTTGCTGACCGTCACCAGATAGCTTGAATTTCAGCTTGTATTTGTTCTGCGGAGTGTAAACATACTCGATGCCGCACCGTCGGCGGTCTCACTCGCTCACGCTTCAGCGTGATGCTCTCAATCATCATCGGTGTCAATATTCTAAACTGGTACGGCGCATTTATTGCGCAGTCTGGGCGGCAATCTCGTGAAAATGTCCGTTGACTTTTCCGTAGGCGGTATGGTATAATAAGACAGGTCAACAGTTTGATATTCTATAAACTATAAGGAGAGAGCGTATATGAGGGCTATTCTATTTCCATTAGATAAAGTAGTATTAGATGATAAAGAGATTAAGCTCGGAATGACGAAGAATGATGTTGAAACTGTACTTGGACAGGGTGAAACATATGATAGTTCACGTTACTATTACCATGATGAACTTGCTATTGACTATTCCTCAAATGATAATACAGTTGAATTTATAGAGTTACTTGGCGGTCCAGATGGAGAAATACAGCCTGAAATATATGGTATCAAAGCATTTCAGGTCGATGCTAATGAACTGGAACAAGTTTTATGTGGACATAATGGTGCAGATGTTGATGATAGTGAGGAGGACTCCAGAGCATATCGAAAAATTAGTGTAGGAATATATCGTGAAAACTATGAAGATCGTTGGGAAACAATTGGATTAGGTGTAACAGATTACTACCAATAACAAAAATGATGATGAACCTCTATAACTTACAAGCTGTGTGAGCGAACTCCGCTCCGCAGCTTTTTAATTTTCCCCATAACAACTTGACGAACTCGAAAACTCTAATGGCGCACAATGTTCATGCGCCCTGCGAATAGACAGATAGCTCCGAAATTTGCTATAATATTATCGTGGGGTTAAATCAAATCCTGCGATACTCAAAACCGAAAAGAGGTGATGTGAATGAGTAAGAAAGCAAAATCTGAGATTGCTGACGAATCCGCCGTTATCATTACGGATGCCGTGCTTGCCGAGAATCAGGCAAAGCTCGACAGCTACGAAAAGTCTATCAAGGCGGCGCAGGAACGCAGGCGCAAGGTCATCATCGAAAGCAAACTCTACACCTATGATAAGCTATCAGAACTTTACGGTGGTGCTGAGGGGCAGGCACTTCTCAATGCTGTGACTGCGGAGCATACGCTCATCGGCAAGTTGACCGACAGCGGAATGTCCTACGCTGACATTGAGGGGCTGGTCGAGAGCTCTGACGGTGCAGACAGCAAGTAGGGCAACAGCTCAGACAGTGATGTTGCTGACGGACAGACTTCCTTCTTTGAAAACGAAAATCCGTATGCGGTTTAATATAACCGACAACAAAACGATAGCTGTGAGAGGGACGGCTCTGCCGTTCCTCACGGCTATAATCACAACCAACAACCATGAGGGTAAGAGAAAAAAAGCGATGCCCTCAGACCTATAAGCGTAGATATAGAGAAGCTAAGGAGATAAATTCGCTATGAATGAAACAACAACTGCCGCCGTTGCGGTATCGGAAACCGTGTCCGAGTACCATATCGGGCATACGATTTACAGAGTGAAAACCGTCTTTAACCCAGCTTTTCGGCAAAGCCTGAGCGACATTCTCGCAAGGCTCATCACGGCTGACTGTGAAAAAATGCTCGGTGAAACCAGCCAAGAACCCGTACAGCAGGCTGTTTGATTTTGGAATATCGGCGCATTGAAAAAAGAAATATGGTGCGCTATAATGATAATAGCTTGCTGTATCCTGTCGGAAAGTGAGGTTAATATGACAGACAAGATAACAGCTTTATACTGCCGTCTTTCGTAGGACGATATGTTGAACGGCGAGAGCAACAGTATTACCAACCAGAAAGCAATTTTGCAGAAATTCGCTGAGGACAACGGCTTTCCAAATCCAACTTTTTATGTCGATGATGGAGTGAGCGGAACGACTTGGGATCGTGATGGCTTCAAAGCGATGATGTCGGACATTGAGGACGGCAAGGTCGCAACGGTTATTACCAAAGACCTTTCAAGGCTCGGTCGTGACCTACCTGAAAACAGGCGAGCTGATCGAAATGGTGTTCCCTGATTATGATGTCCGCTATATTGCCGTGAACGATAATGTCTATACAGCGAAGTCGGAGAATGAGCTGCTTGCATTCAAGAACATTTTTAATGACTGGTACGCCCGTGATTGCAGTAAGAAGATTCGTGCGGTGTTCAGGGCAAAAGGTCAATCGGGCAAGCACCTGTGTCCACCCGTGTACGGCTATAAGAAGTCCGATACCGACATGAACCTGTGGGTAATTGATGAGCCTGCCGCCGAGGTAGTACGCAAGATTTTCAAGCTCTGCATTGACGGTTACGGTCCGGTGCAAATTGCCCGTATCTTGACCGAACAGGGTATCCCCACGCCAACCGCATACGCTTTCTCGCAGGGCAGGGACAACGGACGGCATAATGCAAAGACATACCGCTGGGGAGCGCAGACAATTGCACATATTCTTGAACGCTACGAATACTGCGGTCATACGGTCAACTTCTGCACAAAAATGAAGTCATACAAGGTGCATAAGATCGTCTACAACCCACAGGACGAGTGGCAAATTTTTGAGAATACACAAGAGCCTATCATCACGCAGCAGACCTTTGACTTGGTGCAGGAGCTTCGCAAACACAAGCGCAGACCACAACGATCTGAGGTAGTAAATCCGTTTGCAGGAATGGTATACTGCGCCGACTGCGGAGAGAAGATGTATCTGAGCCGCCGCAAGAACGAACATCCTGAACAGAAGCATATGCGTTGTTCTACATACGCTAAAGAACAGTATAAATGCACCGTCCATTATATCCGCACCTGTGTCCTGAATGAGATCGTCCTCGGTGAGCTGAACAAGCTCCTTGCCACGGTGCGTGAGAATGAGGAAGATTTTATCCAGAACGCTATGAGCAATTCCGTTCAGCGTAAATCCTCGTAACTTATAAAAGCAAAGAAAACGCTGAAACAGGCTGAAAAGCGTATCGCTGAACTGGACAAGCTCTTTACAAGGCTCTATGAGGATAATGTCCTCGGCAGGCTGTCGGATGAGCGTTTCACGATGATGTCCGCAGGATATGAGGAAGAACAGGCAAAGCTGAAAGCTACCGTTGCGGAACTTACTGCCTTTGTCGAAACGGCTGAACAGAAGTCCTCCGATGTGACGGCTTTTCTGAAAGTCGTACACAAGTATGAGCATATCGAAACGCTCACGCCTGAGATCATGCACGAACTGGTCGATAAGATCATCGTCCACGAACCCGACAAGTCCAGCGGAAAGCGTGTGCAAGATATTGAGATACACTTTCACTTTGATGTGGCGGTATCGACCATATCCGTTGAAACAGGTAAATATGAAAAAAAGGTCGCATAACCGACGGTGTTATGCGACTACACTAAGGAAGAAAAAAACTTCTATATCACTACTGTGCTTTTGTTTATACTTTAAAATATTCAAGGACAGCGTCCAAACTGTCCATTTTCTTGTACACCATTGACAATAACTCATCTGTCGGTGCAATAAGATCTGGCACCATTATTGGTATCATCTTCGCATTGTAAGCCGCCTTTATGCCATTGTAAGAGTCCTCTACAGCAACAGTTTTCTCAGGCCTTACTCCCAGCTTCTCACAGGCAAGTAAATATATCTCAGGCTGTGGCTTTGAATGTTTTATCATATCTCCGCCAATAATCACATGGAAATAATCAAGCAGACCTGCTCCCTTTAGATTTTTGATAACCCCTTTGTAAGACGTTGAAGAAGCAAGTCCTACCTTTATATCACGCTCTTTAAGATAAGAAAGCAACTCCCTTGCTCCGCTTTTCAGAGGCAAACCACGCTCAGCGATAATATCTGCACAAATGGCTTTTGCTTCGTCATAAAGTTCGGGTATTGATACTTTGTCACCATATGCGGCTTCTAGGATAGCCATTGTATCAACAGTGCTTCTGCCAATGCACTTCATAGCATTTTCGTGAACGTTGGTCAGACCATATTTCTTTCCAAGGCGCTCCCAGCTTTCAAGACCTATTACTTCGCTGTCGAAAATAACGCCGTCCATATCGAATACGATTCCGTCAAGTTCTGATAATTTCAAACCCACCACGCACCTCACTTGAAATACATATACAGATTACATTTTATCATGCCGTTGTAAAGCTTGCGCTTTTTGTCAGCCTTTTTGCCGAAAAACACCTCAAACTCCTCATGTGGGGAGATTATATAGCATGGGTTCTCCTTTGACGGGCAAAATCTTTGTCCCATTTTCTTATAAAGCTCCTCGGCTTCCTTTATTTCAAGCATACGCTCGCCATATGGGGGATTGACAATTGTTATCGAGCCCTCTATCTGGCTGTATTTTGAGATATCCTGCTGTTTTACTGTAAGCTTTGAGCCTACTCCTGCCTTTTTAGCGTTGTTTCTTGTAAGCTCAACCGCTATATCATCAACATCAAAGCCAAATGCCTTGAATGCACCCTGCCTGTCGATAGCGTCCATAGCCTCGGCTCTTGCATTGCGCCACGCTGTTTCAGGTATCTGTGACCACTGCTCTGCCGCAAAATTTCTTCTCAGACCAGGTGCAACTTTCAGTGCCTTGTATGCTGACTCAATAAGAAATGTACCTGAACCACACATAGGATCCACCACAACTGAGTCCGCACGAACTCTTGCAAGGTCAACTATACCTGCGGCAAGTGTTTCCTTGATAGGTGCGTCGTTGGAATTTCTTCTGTAGCCACGCTTGTGAAGTCCTACACCTGATGTATCAAGATAGATAGTCGCAATGTCCTTATGGATAGCAAACTGTATCTGATGTTTCGCTGCAGTTTCCTCAAAATAGCTTATGCCATAGGCTTTTTCAAGTCTTTTAACGCAGGCTTTTTTGATTATCTTCTGACAATCAGGGATAGAATGAAGCTTTGAATTAAGGGCATGGCCCTTAACAGGGAAAGCGTCTTCCCTGCCGATAAAGTTCTCCAGCGGAAGATTCATAACACCGTCAAAAAGCTGTTCAAAGCTTTCTGCTCTAAAGCTGCCAAGCTCGATAAGTACACGCTCTCCTGTGGCAATCCAAAGATTTGCCTTTGCAAGCACGTCAAAGCCACCTTCAAAGCTTATCTTGCCGTCAGTTGTGGTAAGATTTTCTCCACCTATCTTTTTTATCTCATATGCAAGCACGCTTTCAAGCCCAAAATGGCATGGAACGCACATTCGCAGTTTATTTTCCATAATGATTTCCTTTCAAAAAAGCCTCCATAGAGTTATGGAGGCTTTAATTTTAATGATTTCCGCTACAATATTCAGGCTCGTTGGACTTCTTGTAATATCCAGTTGCCGTGCTATAGCATGAATTTGACGCAAGCTTACCTGTCTTTGTGCAGTAGGTGAGCTTTTCAACTGTATCAGGCATTTTGAAAGTCTTGTCAAATGACTTATGCTTCTCATTCTCAGCGATATCACCAAAAACGTTCTTCCAAATCGCACCGATATTCTGATACTCGTTCGTAGGGATAGTGGCAGGGTTTTCATAACCTATCCAGATACCTGAAACGTAGTCAGGAGTACAGCCTACAAATGAGAGGTCAAACCAGTCAGATGAAGTACCTGTCTTACCGACTAGATCAGTATTGTTTAGCTTAGCATATCTACCAGTACCGTCCTGCTGAGTTATAACATTCTGCATCATTCTGTTCATAACGTAAGCGGTAGACTCGCTGATAGCCTGCTTGTATCCGTCGCTCTTTTCATAGATAGCGTTTCCGTCAGCGTCCTCTACCTTTGAAACGTAGGTAACGTCATACTTCTTACCGCCATTGCCGAATATCATATAAGCGCCTACAAGCTCCTCAAGCTTAGTACCATTTGTAAGACCGCCGACAGTTACTGGTGAATAGTCAGCGTCGGAGTCTGCAAGCGTAGTGATGTCAAGCTTTTCCTTAAGGAAGTTATAGGAATAAACAGGCTTCATTTTCTTTATCAACTGTGCAGGAAGCGTATTAAGCGACCTTGTGAGCATTTCTACAGTTGTAAGCTGCTGATAAGACCAGTTTGCACTGTCGCCTGTTTCAGAATAGTTTACAGGCCACTTTTGATCCTTGCCCTTTACCTTAATAGTGATAGGCTCATCAGTGAACAGGGTTGACCATGTCATAAGATCCTGATCCAGCGCTGGAGCGTATGAAGCTATAGGCTTGATACAAGAACCTGGTGAACGTTTGGCATCAGTAGCAATATTATAAACTCTCGACTCCTCTTTCTTATCACGTCCGCCAACGATAGCTTTAACGTTGCCCTGGTAGTCCATAGCAATAAAGCCTGACCACAGAGTATCGTCCTTTTTGTTCATTTCATAGGTGGTGAAATTACTTTGCTTCTGCATTTCCTTCTCGACCTTCTTCTGCATACTTCTGTCAACAGTGGTATATGCAGTAAATCCGCCGTCATAAAGTCTTGCGGAAGCGTCCTCCCATGAAATGCCATAATAGTCAGCGATTATCTGGATAGTCTGATTGATAGCAGCGTCCATGAAATAAGATGTCGGGCCCTGGTCTTTTGTTTCGTCCTCATAGATAGTTGAGCTTGTGTAGGTTATATCGCCTGTTATTTTAAGCTCATAGTTGAGGGCTTCGTTATATTCCTGCTCAGAAATTGCACCGTTATCGAGCATATGATCCAGAGTATACTTCTGTCTGAGCTTGTTGTTTTTCATATTATCATATGGGTTGTTTGCAGCAGGCCAGCTTGTCATACCTGCAAGTGAAGCTGCCTCAGCAAGGTTTAGATCCTTTACGTCCTTGCCAAAATAGAAGTTTGCAGCAGCCTGAACTCCGATGATATCATACTCCTGAGTTGTCAGTGGCACAAGGTTAAGATAGCTTTGGAGGATATCTTCCTTTGTGTAGGTCTTTTCCACGTTGATAGAACGGAAGATCTCTCGTATCTTACGCTCGATACCATGGATAGAATCTCTGGAGTCATCACCCGTGATGTTCTTGATAGTCTGCTGAGTGATAGTCGAACCACCTATCTGTCTGCCGCCGTATATCGGTATGAATACATTGACAAATGAAGCGAACGTTCTCTTGAAGTCAACGCCGTCATGAGAATAAAATCTCTCGTCCTCGGTGTACACAAAAGCGTCCTGAACATACTGAGGAATATCCTCAAGATCAGCCCATACAACGTGCTTATTGCTGTTTTTCAGAGCATAATAAAGGTCATACTCCTGTGAATCCTCATCATCTTCATCATAGTCAGGGTTGACAGACAAAAATCTCGAAATGTTGCTTGTTTCCGTCTTGTCAAGGCTGATAGTTGTTGTGGTATCTGCAAAGTTAAGGACGTAAATAGTCAGAACTGTTGCAAATATAGAACAGGTGATAATGAGTATCAGGAATATCGACAGCAAAGCTGTGCCTAATATTTTGAGAACTCTGACAGCAGGATTAGTGGATCTTTTCTTTTTGCGTTTTTTAACTGCCGTGTTTTTTATTTCATCCATAAATTTAACCTTTCGTCTTTATTTGATCTGATATTATTATACCACATACGAATCAAAAAGTTAAGTCTTTTCGGTAAATCTTTAGTTTTTTCTAAGGATTTTTTGACAGAACAAAGCTGCCGTTATTTCATTGAAAATAAAAAACGAGGGCGATCACTCGCCCCCATGAATTTTATTGCTTATTCAGCGTCCTCAGAAGCCTCGTCATCAGCAGGAAGCAAAGCTCTCATAGACAGGCTGATCCTCTTCTTGTCGAGATCTATCTCTGTGATCTGGCAATCAACTACCTGACCTACAGAAAGGATATCTGCAACATTGTTTACTCTCTGGTTAGCGATCTGAGAGATATGGATAAGACCGTCGATACCGTCAATGATCTGTGCAAAAGCACCAAAGCTTGTGATAGAAACAACAGTAGCCTTAACTACCTGACCTACCTCATAGTTAGCCTTGAAGATCTCCCATGGATTCTCAGAAGCCTTCTTATATGTCAATGAAACCTTCTTTGTTTCGCTGTCGATATCCTTGATAGTAACAGTGATCTTATCGCCAACAGAAACAACGTCTGAAGGGTGCTTGATCCTGTTCCAAGAAAGATCCATTCTTCTGATAAGGCCGTCAACACCACCGAGATCTACGAATACGCCGTAATCTGTGATAGACTTAACTGTACCCTCTACCTCAGAACCGATCTGAGCTGTCTCAAAGAACTTAGCCTGAGCTGCTGCTCTTTCCTCTCTTGCTACTGCACGGATAGAACCAACTGCTCTCTGCTTAGCCTCGTTTACCTCAAGGATCTTGAAGCTTACTGACTGCTTGAGCAGATCGTTAAGATCGAAATCTCTTCTTGGAGCTGCCTGTGAAGCAGGGATAAATACCTTAACACCGTTAGCTGATACGAGTACACCGCCCTTAACAACGTTTGTAACTGTACCTGTAAGTGTAGCGTCAGCCTCCTTAGCCTCAACTATCTTCTGGAAACCAAGAACTGCGTCAACCTTCTTCTTAGAAAGTGTAACGATACCCTCCTGGTCATTTGTCTTAAGAACGATCAGATCGATCTTGTCGCCTACCTTTACGATATCCTCTGGCTTCTTAGTAGGATCATCTGTAAGTTCAGATGCAGGAATATAGCCTGTGTGCTTTGTTCCGATATCTACGGCTACTTCACCGTTATTGATATCGGTGACAACGCCCTCAACCTTCATTCCCGTATGTATTTTTTTCAGAGTCTTTTCCAGTTCCTCCTCAAAATTAAATTCTTCGTCAACATTGTTCAACATTTCACTCATGGTCTGTTGTACCTCCTTGATTATATAAGCCGGCGTCGATGCACCAGCAGAAATCCCGATAAATTTTGCACCTGATAAGTCAATATCACATGCCCTCAGTCCTTCGGCGTCCTCCACAAGCCAACATTTGCAATATTCATCGCATATGGCTTTAAGCTTGTGAGTATTGGAGCTGTGCAGCCCTCCGACTATTATCATTATGTCGGCAGCCTTCGCAAGCTCCGCCGCCTCCTTCTGTCTTTCAGAAGTGGCACTGCATATGGTGTTATACACCACAGCCTCAGGCAGATACCTCTCAAAAAGCTCTTCGCACTTTCTCCACATATTCTTATTATACGTTGTCTGAGCCAGAATTGCAACCTTTTTTGACGAAAAATCTTTCTCTTTCACCAAATTTTCAAAATCGTCACATGAACTGAACACATAACTCTCTCCGCTGCAATGACCTCTTATACCCATTATTTCCGGGTGAGCCTCATCACCTGCGATAAGAATAACGTATCCCTCGCCCGATTTTTCGGCTGCTATCTTGTGTATCCTTGCCACAAAGGGACAGGTAGCGTCAATTACTTCCGCACCTACCTTTGCAAGCTTTTCATACACGTCCAGTCCAACACCGTGGGATCTGATAACAACTGTCTGGTCTTTCGTGACCTTATCCACATCGGTGGAGTAAACTCCTTTTGCTTCAAGGTCAGAAACTACGTTTGGATTGTGAATGATTGGGCCTAACGTTACAACATTATTTCGGTTATCTAATTCATTATACACTATTTTTACGGCTCTGTCTACACCAAAACAGAAACCTGCGGTCTTTGCAACGCAAATTTTACACTTTGTTAACATTTAATGTACCAGCTCCGTGATATTTTTCATGATCTCGTTCTTGATAGTCCTAAGAGAATGAGGGTCTGTGGCTGTAACTCCTATCTCGCTAGGCACTATAGGCTTGCCAAATCTTACAACTACACGCTTTCTGAATTTGAGCTTGCCCTCGAAATTAATACCAACAGGGACCACAGGCACCTGAGCCACAGCCGCCACCAATGCAACGCCTGTTTTGCCCTTTCCTACCTTGCCGTCCTTTGAACGTGTTCCCTCGGGGAATATAACAAGGTTTCTGCCCTTTTCAAGCTTTTCGATAGATGTATCTATGACCTGAGTGTCGCCCTTTCCTCTTGTAACAGGGAATGCTCCGAACGCTTTTATAAGCAGAGTGAAGAACACATTCTGATGAAAAAGCTCCTCCTTAGCCATATAAGAAAGCGGCACTCTTGTTGGCAGTGCGATAAACACAGGGTCCTGATAGCTTCTGTGGTTTGAAGCGAATATATTCCCGCCGTCCTTTGGGATATTTTCCGTACCCTCGAAAGTGATGTTAAAATACAGATGATAAAGTCCGATAACGATATATCTCAGCACTGTGTACCAAAACATATGGAAATGACCAAGCCTGTGTTCTTTTTTCACAGGTCTGACAGGCATTATCTCTTTTATCTTACGCTCTTTTTTTTTAGTCTTGTCAGTTATTACCTTGTAGATAGCTTCAACAGACTCTTCAAGAGTCAACTCAGTAGAGTCCACCTCAACGGCGTCCTCAGCCTTTTTCAGCGGTGCTATCTCTCTGTGTGTATCGTTATAGTCACGCTGGATTATATCCTGCAATACCTCGTCATATGTAGACTTGTCGCCCTTTTCCTGAAGCTCCTTGAAACGTCTTTCTGCTCTGGCTTCCGGTGCGGCTGTGAGGAATATCTTCACTTCAGCGTTTGGCAAAACCACAGTGCCGATATCTCTGCCGTCCATGATGATGTTGTTTTCCTTTGCGATATTCTTCTGAAGTTCAAGCAGAAATTCTCTTACCTCAGGTATAGCAGACACCTTTGACGCACCCATGGATATCTCAGGCGTTCTTATTTTGTCTGAAACGTCCTCGTCATTGAGCATTACTCTCTGCCCTGCTTCTGTGTAGCAAAGCTTTATGGATATCTCACCAAGAAGGGGTTTTATCTGCTCAGGGTCTGAAAGGTCTGCACCCTTGCTTATAACATAATAAGCTATAGAGCGGTACATCGCACCTGTGTCAACATATACATATTCAAGCTTTTTCGCTACCGCCTTTGCGATAGTGGACTTTCCTGCTCCGGAAGGTCCGTCGAGAGCCACGTTTATTCCCATATCAAAATCTCCTTATCCTATTTTATCCGCACAGCTATACGCCGTGGAAAACGCTATCTGCAAATTAAAACCGCCCGTATAAGCGTCAACGTCAAGCACCTCACCGATAAAGTAAAGTCCTTTACACAGCTTTGACTCCATTGACCGTGGGTCTATCTGCGAAACATCAACTCCTCCACGGGTGATGATAGCTTCCTCCACAGGACGCATACACTTCACTGTGAACGTTAGCTTTTTCACTGTGGAAACAAGCCTTTCACGCTCCTCACGGGTTATCTGATTGACCTTTTTCTCAGAATCGATGCCGCACCTTTTTATTATAAGGGGTATTATCTTTGAAGGCAACAACTTACCCAGTGAATTCTGAAAATCTCTGTTTGGAAAATCACCAAAATCACGAAGTATCCTGCTGTCAAGCTGTTCATGGCTCAGCGCAGGTTTAAGGTCGATATCCATATAATACCTTGACTTGTTCATATCACCAAGGTGAGCCGAAGCCGAAAGTACAAGCGGTCCGCTCAGACCAAAGTGTGTGAAAAGCATTTCTCCAAGCTCGTGGAAAATTGGTTTATCTCTGTCCTCTTCACGAAGCGTCAAAGTACAGTTTCTAAGGGAAAGCCCCATTGCAGAAGCACATTCCTCACGCTCATAAGTGACTACATGGCAAAGTGACGGAGTTATTGCCGTGACCTTATGCCCCACAGACTTCGCAAGCCTATAGCCGTCGCCTGTTGAACCTGTCCGTGGATAGGACTTTCCGCCAGTTGCAACGATAACGCTGTCTGCGTAATAATCCCCATGCTCGCATTTAAAGCCCTCTGCTCTGCCGTCCTTTATGATAAGCTCTTTTACCTCATCGTCGATAAACTGCACACCACTGTCCTCGCAGGCTTTCACAAGTGCTTTTACGATATCCTTTGCGTTGTCGCTTACAGGGAAAACTCTGTTGCCACGCTCAGTTTTAAGCTCCACACCAAGGCACTCAAAGAAACTCATAACGTCCTCTGGAGCAAATCTGCTCAGTGCTGAATACATGAACTTGCTGTTGCGTGGGATATTTTTCATAACAGTGTCAGCGGTACAGTTGTTTGTGACGTTACACCTGCCCTTGCCTGTTATCATGAGTTTTCTGCCCTGACAGCCGCTATGCTCGATAACAGCAACGCTCTTTCCACGCCAGCCAAGCTGAACTGCGCAGAACATTCCTGCCGCACCTGCGCCTGCTATAACTGCGTCAAATCTTCTCACTGTGTATCTTCCTCGCTTTTTGCGTAAACGTCATACTCAGCCCAAACCTTTTCAAGACGTTCAAAGGTCTGGGACACTCTGTCGATATTTCTTATGGATACCGCAACGATAAGTGCATTTATAAGGCTCAGCGGTGCAACGAGGGAGTCAACGAACGATGCCATATCGCTTCTCGCTAGAAGCAGGCTGTCTGCATACTTTGCGATAGGCGAAGCCTTTGAGTCTGTTATTGCTATAACGTTCGCACCGTTGCTCTTTGCATATTTAAGTGCCTTGACAGTCTGCTTTGAATATCTTGGGAAAGAAATGCCTATCATGGCGTCCTTTTCGTCTATTCTCATTATCTTTTCAAAAAGCTCGGAAGTAGTCGTACTCTGAACAAGCTTTACATGGGGGAAAATAAGTCCCAGATAATAAGCAAGGAACGAAGCGATAGAAGCTGCACTTCGCGTACCCATTATGTAAAGGGTATTGCAGGATACGATAGTGTCAACGGCATTGTTAAAGTCCTCCTTTGAGGTTTCCTCCAAAGTACGCCTTATCTTGTCGATGTCGAGATTGAGTACCCTTTCAAGCACGTTGTCACTGCTCATAAGGTCGGAAGTGACCTCTATTCTCTGAACAGTTGTAAGCTTGTTTCTCATAAGCTCCTGCAAGCCTTTTTGAAGGGCAGGATAGCCGTCATAGCCAAGCTCTGAGGCAAATCTTACCACCGTTGATTCGCTGACGCCCACGGTTTTTCCAAGCTTCTGAGCCGTCATAAAAGCCGCTTTGTCATAGTGGGAGAGAATGTAGTTCGCAATAAGCTTGTGTCCCTTTGACAAGCCTGAAAGCTTTTCATTGATAAGCGTAAATAAATCTTTTTCCATTTCTATCTATACCTTTCAGCATATTTTTTAGGCATATCGCATCATACGGTGTTGCCTTAAGCCCACAGATCCTCCTGTAGGGCGAGTATCCTTTTTCTTCTTGCTTCTGTTTTGTCCTTATCTGGGATATAAACGCCGTCCTTTAAGATAAGCACGTCACCCTCGTGAACGTCTTTTGTTTCAGAAAGCGGTATATCCTTTTTTTCTCCCTGCTCAGTTTCACACACGGCATAGCCGTTTTCTATCCTGTCAACTATAAGAATCTCTTCCATATCACTTTTCTCCCTTTTCAGCAGAAACGCTCAGCCCCTCGCCATCTGAGCTGAAAACTATCGTTCCCACATCTGCAGTGACATACAAATGGGAAGCATATTTTTTCAGCCTTGTGACAGTTTCCTCGTGTGGGTGACCATACTTATTGCCCTTGCTGCAGGATATAACAGCATATCTCGGCATGACCTTGTTAAGAAAATCGACCCCCGAAGAAGTGGAACTGCCGTGATGACCTGCTTTAAGCACCTTTGCAGAAACGTCATAACCCTGAGAAAGTATATCTTTCTCCTCAGTGGTCTCGCAATCCCCCGTGATAAGAAAGCTATTCTCACCGTCTGTTATCTTCACAAGTGTGGAATAGTTATTAAGATCATCATAATCATTTTTTGGTGTGAAAAGCTCCACCTTACAGCTTCCAAGCTCAAATTCCATAGGCTTTGCCTGTGTTATCTTCAAGTCCTTTGCCTTTATGCTTTTGAGCATTTTCTCATATATCGTTGTGGTGGGCGTCATATCAGCCTTGACTTTCGGCATAATGAATTTATCCACCTGAAACTGGTCTATTATCTCGCTCATTTCACCAATATGGTCAGCGTGAGGGTGGGTGGCAATGAGATATTTTAACTCTGTCACTCCCTGCTTTTCAAGATATTTTTCTATTTTATTGCTGTCATCTTTATCGCCGCTGTCAATGAGCATAGCCTCGCCTTGTGATATCACAAGGGTGCTGTCGCCCTGACCAACGTCGATAAAATGCACCTCTGTCTGAGCGTGTTCCGCTGGCTTGTCCTCAACGCCTGCCTTGATAAGCAAGCTGTCGAAAGAAACTAACCCTGTCAGGTCAAGCACTGTAAAAAGCAGCACCACAAAAACCGCTATGAGCGTTACCGCCTTTTTAAGCGGTGCTGTCGAATTTTTCTTTTTCGCAGATCTGCCTGCCATGTTATCCCTTTCCGCCTGAGCTATCTTCTTGCCTGCATTTCAGCCCATTCTTCTTTTGTTATGTTTATCTTTCGTGCCTTAGAGCCTTCCTGTGGTCCTATTATGCCCATTTCCTCTATCTCGTCCATGATTCGGGCGGCTCTAGGGAAACCGAGCTTTAGCTTTCTCTGCAAGAACGCAGTGGAAGCGTTATTTGTCTGCACGATTATGGATATTGCCTGATTTACAAGGTCATCATCAGGATTTACGGAAACATTATCGCTGCCTGCCGAACTGCTGTCCTTTGGCTGCGGAGTATTCTCCTCCACCTCTGCGATAACTTCGTCACTGTATTCTGCGGTATGCTCGTTCTTGAGGAAGTTTACAACCTCTCTTATCTCAGAAGTCGCTGCATAACCGCTCTGCATTCTTATAGGCTTTTTAACGCCAACAGGCTTATAAAGCAGGTCACCGTTTCCAAGAAGCTTCTCTGCACCGCTTTCATCAAGTATAACTCGTGAGTCAACGTTGCTGGACACGCTAAGAGAAACTCTCGATGGGATATTTGACTTGATAAGTCCTGTCAACACGTCCGCCCTAGGGGACTGTGTTGCGATTATCATATGTATTCCTGCCGCACGAGCGAGCTGTGCAAGTCTTAAAACTGAGTCCTCTACCTCGCTTCTCGCGGCCATCATAAGATCGGCAAACTCATCGACCACAATAACTATCTGTGGCAGCAGGTCTATCTTTGCACGGATTTCGTCCTGCTCCTCCACAGGCTTATTGCGTTCTTCAAGAACCATGTCGTTAAACTCCTGCAAGTTCTTTACATTGTTCGCCTCGAACATAAGATAACGCTTGTTCATTTCATTTACCGCCCAGCCAAGCGCACCAGCCGCCTTTAAAGGCTCGGTAACAACAGGGATAAGCAAATGAGGTATCTTATTATAAATAGGAAACTCGACTTTCTTAGGGTCGATAAGAATAAGCTTTACTTCGTCAGGCGACGCATGGTAAAGTATAGAAAGTATGATAGAGTTTGTAAAAACAGACTTACCTGAACCTGTTGTACCTGCAACGAGCATATGCGGCATTTTGGCGATATCGCCGATAATGATATTACCCTCGATATCCTTGCCCACTGCAAAGGTAAGCTTGCCCTTTGCCTTTCTGTATTCCTCGCTGTCGATAAGCTCACGGAGAGAAACCGTATCTCTATGATCGTTCGGCACTTCTATGCCTATGCACGCCTTGCCCGGCACAGGAGCTTCGATACGAACGCTCATTGCCGCAAGGTTAAGTGCGATATCGTCTGCAAGACCCGTTATCTTCGACACTCTTACACCTGCTGCAGGCTGAAGCTCATATCTTGTAACGGACGGACCTCTGTGTATGCCCACGATCCTTGTTTTAGCGCCATATGTTTCAAGCGTTTCCACAAGCTTAGCAGATTTCTCTTGTATCTCCTGCTGGACTATCTCGGAAGCCACAGGATTTTTAGCATATTTGAGTATATCCACAGGCGGATAAACGTAAGCGGATATTTTATTATCTTTCTCAAAGAACGTTGTCTGACCGTTCTTATCAACATTCACTACTGGTGGCTTAACAGGCTCGTCCTTGGACTTCTTTTCTTCTCTGCTGTCGCCTATGGCGTTTTCTATTATCTTTTTAAGCTCCTCATTATCGGTAGTCTTAGCCGTTTCTTCAAGCTTTTCATGTGTTATCACAGGAGCTTTCACAGGGTGGACCGGCATATCTATCTTTGAAGCGTCCACCTTGTCGGTAGCTTCTTCCGCCTCTGCAACAGGCACAAAGGCTTCCGCCGCAGTGTCAGGGCCATCATCAGGATAGAACTTTGCAATATCAACCCTACCATTACGCCTTGGTTCTTTCTTCTCTCTTGGAGGCTTCGGAGGCTGAGCCGCACGCTCGATACGCTCCTCGTTCACCGCTTCATAGCTCTTTACAAAAGGCTTTGAAACTGCCTTTAGAAGCTGCGGAAGCGTAACATTTGTAAGCAGCATTATAAAAGTGAACGCCACAAGCACGATAACGATACCTGCGCCAACTCTCTTGAAAAGCGAAAGCAAAGGCCAGCCAAGCAATGCGCTTGCAAGTCCGCCGCCACGGAGCTGTTTTCCATCATTGAAAAGCCCCACAAGTTTGAGCCAGAATGAACTTCCGTCCACAGAGCCCACTTGGATTATCTGAGCCATACCACTTATAAGAAGCATAAGAACGCTTCCCTCCACCACCTTCGCTATGACCTTATTGTGTGTCACATCTGAAGCTATCATAAGGGCAACATAGATGATCATAGGTGCAAACAGAAATACCGTCACGCCGAAAAGTCCTCGGTTCAGCTCATGGAGCCATTTCCACAAGCCGTCCCCTTCCACGAACGTGATAAGCAGTTCAAGTATGCCGAAAAAGAAAAGTATGTAAGACCAGAAGCGTCTGTTCTCTCTTTCTCTCACTGCTGTCATGGAATTTGACTGTGGCGGCTTGCTCTGAGGCTTTTGCTGTTTTGTATTCTTTTTTGCAGCTTGCGCAGGCTTTTGTGCGGGCTTTTTCTTTGCCGCTGTCTGCTTTGGCGCAGGCTTTGAGCCTTTCTTTTGAGCTGCCATTTATTTTACCATTCCTTTCGGTATTTGTCTTATTTAAGCAAATAAAGGCAAAATGTTATTTGCCTTTATAACCCACAAAAAAGCCTGAAAACAGAATTTCAAGCTTTTTCACAGAAACTGTATTATCTTATGTCATTACTTTGCAAAGGATATAGGGTGACCCATGCACATCTCGATAAATGAGATAACAAGGACTATGACGCCAAGCACAAGGGTATAATAAGCAAACACCTTGAATTTATCCGTTTTAACGAGCCAGTTTACAAGCTTGATAGCACAAAGTCCCACAAATGCGGCAACTACAAATCCAACTGCACAGCTAACCCAATCTATATCAGTATGTGTTGAAACTGCATCCTTGACTTCAAGTAGACAGCTCATAAGTATAACAGGTATGCCCAGAATGAAAGAATACTTTACCGATGTTTCTCTTGTCATGCCTGAGAAAAGTCCCGCTGAGATAGTCGATCCTGATCTTGAAACGCCAGGCAACAGTGCAACTCCCTGAAAAAGTCCTACCGTTATTGCGTCTTTATAAGCTATATTGCCCTGAGTCTTTTTACCCTTTACACAGCGGTCTGACATAAAAAGTATTGCCGATGTATAAAGGAAACAAAGACCCTCTGCGAAAATGCTTGAATCCTCTGCAATGCCCTCAAACCAGCCCTTAAATGGCAGGAACGGTACAAGGCAGAAGCAGGAAACTATTATCATAACTATCATACGCCTTGGAGGATTCATATTTTTAAGAGTGAACTTGCCTGTAAAAATATCCTTTATCATAACGCCAAGCTCTTTTATCATATCCCATATTGTCTTCCTGAAAGCCACAAATACTGCTACCAGCGTGCCAAGGTGAAGTATCGCCGAGAAAAACAAAGCTCCCTCTCCGCTGTTTCCTGTAAAATGCTGATACAGTGAAAGATGTCCTGAACTTGAAACTGGAAGAAACTCCGTCAAGCCCTGAATTATAGCCTGAAAAATCGCATTGATGATACCCATTGCTGTCCTCCGAAATTTTGTTATTTGTCAGAGATAAAAGCCGTCACGGCTGAGATAATGTGCCGGGTCTGTGTCCACAGCAGTATCATCATCCTCAAACTCTTCTCCGATATCTACGTCAGTCCTGAATACGTCATAAAGGTCGATTATTGTCTGAAACATTTTCAGCTTTCTCCTTTTCAGAACTGTTTTCTATCATATCATAAAGGCAGTCTATCGCCTCTGAAAGCCCTCCGAGCCTGTCGATAAGCCCCTCTTTTACAGCCTGCTCCCCGTCGATAACAGAACCAACGTCCATTACAAGCTCGCCCGTTGACATCATAAGCTCACGGAAACGCTCAGGCTTTATGGCTGAATTATCGCACACAAAGCGAACTATCCTTTCCTGCATTTTATCAAAATAAGAAAGCGTCTGAGGCACTCCCAGCACAAGCCCGTTCATTCTAACAGGGTGTATAGTCATTGTGGCGCTTGGCACTATAAATGACTTTTTCGCACACACCGCCAACGGCACGCCTATGGAGTGACCTCCGCCCACAACCATTGACACAGTAGGCGTTTTCATACTAGCAATAAGCTCTGCAATGGCAAGTCCTGCTTCCACATCTCCGCCCACAGTGTTGAGGATTATCACAAGACCCTCTATGCTCCTATCCTGCTCGATAGCAACAAGGGCAGGTATGATATGCTCATACTTGGTGGTCTTGTTTTGTGCAGGCAAAATATAATGTCCCTCCACCTGACCGATAATGTTCAGGCAGTGTATAACGTGCTTTGCATCTGGCAATGTGACAGAACCCATTTCCTTTATCTGCCTTATATCCTCAGCAAGCTTTTCGCTCTCTACATTTTCTTCTTGTTCAGACACTCAGATACCTCCCGTTCTTCATTAGTAACTTTCGTCACAAGAGAAGTATTTGCAGTGTTCATTAAAAATATGCAGGAAAACCGCCACACCTTTAATATAATAGCACAAGTTCTACCTAATGTCAACAACTTGCAAGAGCTAAAAAAACAATTTTTGCAGGAATTTTACGCTATCCTGCAAATTATTTATAAAAAGTTTAAATCTATTTTTGATACTCCTCAGCAAGCACCTGTTCACACCAAAGTATAAGATCTGCGAAATCTTCCTTGTCAAGATAGGAGAAATACTTGTTCACAGCCTCACCCTCTGCAGCTTCTATGGTGTCCGTCAGGCAATAGCCGTCAGAGGAAATAGTTATCTCTGTTTTGGTGTTCTCTTTAAGTCCTAGAGTTATCTGTATAAAATCAAGTCCCGGATCTTTAGACGGAGCCGTCCTGTATGAAGCGTTTCCGAAGCTGTCTATCATTTTCACAAGCTCGTTGTAATCATCATGATCGGCAAGATAGCATTCTCCGTATTCTCCGCCTACTTTCACACAAACCTTTGCATATGCGCCCTCGTAGATATCATAATTATAAAAGTCATCAAAGCAAGCATAGTATATGCCGCCATTCTTTGTGAGCTTGTAAAAGCCTTTGTACGCCTTATTTGTATCTATGCTGTCGGCTGATATCTTCTCAACAGAATCCCACTTATCCGAGCCGTCTGATGACACAACATTTTTACCGTCAGGAATCATAAGTGAATAAACAGTGTCCGTGCCACTGTCATCAGCCTGCGACTCATATGTATAAAGGCTGTCAGCGGAGAATTTCTTATGCTTATAGTCACTTAAATTTCCGTCGCTGTCATATTTCATATACTGCATAGGAGCGTTGCGCTCTTTATCATAAGAAAGCTGTAGAATACCATTGCTAACCACAGTTATTTCAGTGTACTCATCAGCTTCAAGCACAACGTTTCCCGACTTGTCAAGAAGTCCCACTGCTCTGCCGTCACGATAAGTGAAGAAAAGATCCGCAAGAAGCTTTTCACATTTATATTCCTCAAAAGGCTGCTCCTCAACCTCGGAAACATACTGAGTGCTGTCAAAGCTTGTATAAAGCTTTCGTGAAAGCTCGTCAAGGCTTTTTATTTTATTCAGAAACTCCGGAAATTTGTATTCCTTGACCTTCACATTGCTTGGTTGAGCTGAGTCGCTTGTCTTTATCTGCGACACCGCAGACGACTGTGTTGTTTCTTTGTCTTTTTCACAGCCGAACATAGAAATTGTCAGCGTCAATGCAAGCGCAAGAGCCGCACATTGTTTTCTTTTTGTCATCGTTATCCCCTCGTATTTTATTTTGTTATCTCACAGCACGAGCCGTTACACTATATTATAATACACAAATCTGATTTTTGCAAGATATATTAAAACTTTTTATTCTTTATCATAGCAGTATGGTAATACGCTAAATGTTATAAAAGTGTTAAATGTTTAAAAGTGCCTTTACATATAGAATGTTTTGTGCTATAATATCCTAGTGGCAGTATTAATATTGATAAATATCTGCTACTAATTTTGCTGTTTTATGGCAAGGAGGATAAAATTAAATGGTTAGAGCGATTGTCGGCGCAAACTGGGGCGACGAGGGTAAGGGCAAGCTTACCGATATGCTTGCTGAAAAGTCTGATATAGTAGTAAGATTTCAGGGCGGTGCTAACGCAGGACATACTATTGTAAATCACTACGGAAAGTTCGCTTTGCACACTTTGCCTTCCGGCGTATTCTATGATCACACAACAAATATTATCGGCAACGGTGTTGCACTTAATATCCCTGTATTTTTCAATGAGCTTAAAAAGGTAACTTCCGAAGGCGTTCCAATGCCTAAGATACTTATTTCCGACAGAGCGCAGATGGTAATGCCATATCACGTTTTGTTCGATCAGTACGAAGAAGAAAGACTCGGAAAGGCAAGCTTCGGCTCAACAAAATCGGGTATCGCACCTTTCTATTCCGATAAATATGCAAAGATAGGTTTTCAGGTACAGGAGCTGTTTGACGAAGAGGCTCTCAAGGTAAAGATAAAGAGAGTTCTTGAAACAAAGAACATTCTTCTTGAACACCTTTATCATAAGCCTCCTATCGACGCTGATGAGCTTTTCAATACTCTTATGGAGTATAAGGAAATGGTAGCACCATATGTTTGCGACGTATCTGCATTCCTTTGGAACGCTATCAAAGAGGGCAAGAACGTTCTTCTTGAGGGTCAGCTTGGCTCACTGAAGGATCCTGACCACGGTATCTATCCAATGGTAACATCTTCATCTACACTGGCAGCATACGGTGCTATCGGTGCAGGTATACCTCCTTATGAGATAAAGACTATCGTAACTGTTGTTAAGGCTTATTCTTCCGCAGTTGGTGCAGGTGCATTCATTTCTGAGATATTCGGCGACGAGGCTGACGAGCTGAGAAAGAGAGGCGGCGACGGTGGAGAGTTTGGTGCAACAACAGGCAGACCTAGAAGAATGGGTTGGTTCGACTGCGTTGCAACTAAGTATGGCTGTCGTATCCAGGGCGCAACAGATGTTGCTTTCACAGTAGTTGACGTTCTTGGCTATCTTGACAAGATACCTGTATGCGTAGGCTATGAGATAGACGGCGAGGTAACAACAGACTTTCCTACAACAAGAAAGCTTGAAAAGGCAAAGCCTGTTTTTGAAGTTCTCGACGGCTGGAAGTCAGACATCAGGGGCATCAAGAAGTATGAAGATCTCCCTGAAAACTGCAAGAAGTATATCGACTTCGTTGAAAAGCATATCGGCTTCCCTATCACAATGGTTTCAAACGGACCAAAGAGAGAGGACATCATCTACAGAGAAAGCCCACTTTCAAAGTAATTTCAGATATCACAAAAGGCTGCGGCAAAAAGTCGCAGCCTTTTTTCATTTAGAGTGTAAAAAACGAATGATCGGCACGCCGCATTTCTGCGAAACAGAAATTTAGCCGCTCCCCTACAACTAACATAGATATTGTTGATTTGGTACAGGTATGATATTAAACACTAACTAAGTGTAGTTCTACATTTTGGCTTTATTGAGAAAATAGAAGATATCTTTTGGAGAATAAGCTTCTACCGCTCCGTCACGGAGAAGCGCACACTGTCCTGCGTATTTCTCGCTGAAAATGTCATGAGGCGGTATAACAAAAACGTCTTTATTCTGGGATAAAGCATGATTTACAGTATTCAGCGTACCGCTGCGTATTCCTGCTTCAACCACAAGAACGCAATGTGAAAGTGCCGAAACAATGCGGTTTCTTATACGAAAATTCTCAGGAACAGGTCTTGCCTGCGGGAAAAATTCCGAGATAGCTACCCCATGTGTTGCTATCTCACGCTTGAAGCCCGTCCTGCCACGAGGATAATCATATTCTAACCCACAGCCCATAACAGCTACAGTGCTTCCACCTGCACGCATTGCACTGCGGTGTGCGGCAGTGTCGATACCCATAGCAAATCCGCTTATGATATTTACCCCACGTTCTGCAAGAAAGCTTGAAAACTCCTCCGCCACGGCTACAGAATAATCGCTTGGTTCTCTAGTGCCGATAATGGCAACGCTCTTTTCAATAGACAGACAGCTTACATCACCACGGCAGAAAAGCACAGCAGGTGGACATTCTATCTGTTTCAACCGTTCAGGATAAAGAGGATCGTCAGGGGTGAGGATATATATACCCTTTTTCTCGCAGTATTCAGCCACCTGTTTCGCCTGAAAAAACGTACAGCAGGCTATCTTTTCAGCCTCCTGCTGAGTAACATATCCACAGCGCAGTGACAATAGATCATCGCACATTTCTTCGACGCTGTCATAATATGACATAACGTCCCACAAGCGCTTGTCCGCAGGTCCGAACGCAACATCGAGCCACAGCCACAACAGCTTCCTGTCTGTATTTTCAAGCATTTTTCCTGCACCTCCAGTTGGCAGATTTCTTTTAATCTTATTGTATCATATTTTATTGTTAAAAACAACAAAATTTTATAGCATTTTGGTTAAATCAAAGGATTACTGTTGAAAAGGGTAAGGGCATATGCTATAATGATAATATTGAAAATTTGAACTTGAAAGGATCGTTGCTTAATGATAAACAAGCTTGACCTCAGCGGCGAGTGGCTGCTGTGTCTTGACAAGGAATGTAAGGGTACTGACCTTGTTTTTGATGATACAATAAACCTTCCAAACACTACTTCTAACGCTAAAAAAGGCGAATACAATACTGAGAGAGAAACAGGCTTTCTTACAGACACATATAAATTTGAGGGCTTTGCATGGTTCAGAAAAAACGTTGACTTCTCTGCTCTGCAATGTGAAAATCTTAAACTTTATCTTGAAAGAACAAGAATAACTGAACTTTATATAGACGGCAAAAAGATAGGCAGGCAGGAGAGCCTTTGCACTCCGCACATCTATGACCTGAACGAGTATATCGGTACTGGCATACATGAAATGACTATCTGCGTTTCAAATGTTGGCTACAAGACCAAGGGCGGACACCTGACTTCACCTGACACTCAGACCAACTGGAACGGAATCACAGGACGCATCGAGCTTATAGGCTACAAAAACGCCCACGCTGAAAATGTTATGCTTTGGTGCGATATCCACAGCAAGACAGTAAAAGTAACAGCCAACATAACAGGCGGAAAAAGCGGAAAAGCTGTCATAAGCGCTGAGAGCTTCAACAGCAAAAAGAACCATACACCTGCTGTGCAGAGCTTTGAATACACAGACGGCAAGCTTGACGCTTTATACAAAATGGGCAACGATTGCCTGCTTTGGAGTGAGCATGAGCCTAATCTCTACAAGCTGAGAATAGATATCGACGGCGACGTAAGCGAGCATATCATCGGTATGCGTGAGTTCAAGACTGAGGACGGAAAGTTCACCATAAACGGAGAAAAAACCTTTCTCAGAGGAAAACATGATGGCATGATATTCCCTAAGACCGCTTTTGCACCTACCGACCTTGAGGAATGGCTGAGGATAATGAAGATATCAAAGTCATACGGCATGAACCACTACCGCTATCACACCTGCTGTCCCCCTGAGGCTGCGTTTATCGCTGCGGATATGCTTGGAATTTATATGGAGCCACAGCTTCCTTTCTGGGGAACTATCACAGAAGAGGGCGAGGAAAACCACAATCAGGAGGAGCAGGATTTCCTCGTTGAAGAGGGCTTCAATATGCTGAAATTCTTCGGCAATCACCCTTCCTACTGCATGATGTCAATGGGCAACGAGCTTTGGGGCTCAAAGAAGATACTCAACGATATCATAGGCGACTACAAGAAATTTGATAATAGACACCTTTACACACAAGGTTCAAACAATTTCCAGTGGTTCCCTAACGTTATAGAAAACGACGATTTCTTTGTTGGCGTAAGACTTGCAAACGACAGGCTTATAAGAGGCTCATATGCTATGTGTGACGCTCCACTTGGTCATATTCAGACTGACAAGCCTGCGGCAAATCACGATTATGACAGCATTATAAGACCTAAGAAGCAGGCAAGCTCCACGGAAATTTCAGAGGACGGCACTGTTCAGATACAGTACGGCACGACCATGAAAACTGTCAAGGCAAGCGAAGCTGACGCAGATTTTATTCCTGAAGTGCCTATCGTTACTCACGAAATAGGTCAGTATGAAACTTATCCGAACTTCAAGGAGATAGAGAAATACACAGGCTCTCTTAAAGCGAGAAACTTCGAGATATTCAGAGAGAGGCTTGAAGAAAAGGGTCTGCTTCCGCTGGCTGAGGATTATTTCCAATGCTCAGGCAAGCTTGCTGTGCAGTGCTATAAGGAAGAAATGGAGGCTGTTTTCCGCTCAAGACTTCTTGGCGGTTTCCAGATACTTGATATTCAGGATTTCAGCGGTCAGGGTACTGCCCTTGTGGGTGTACTTGACGCATTCATGGACAGCAAGGGACTTATCACAGACAGCGAGTGGAGAGAGTTCTGCAATGATGCTGTTGTAATGGCGCGTTTTGACAGCTATGTTCTTGAAGCTGGCAGCAGTTTCAAGGCGCACACAGAGCTTTGCAATTACAGACCTGACCTTAAAGAAGGCAAGCTTATTTGCACTCTCACTCTTGAAAACGGTGATGTCATTGGCAAGGTCGAAAAGAATTTTGTTGCAGAAGGCAACTACACTGACATTTGCGATGTAGAATTTACTCTCCCACAGGTCACAAAGAACACAAAGGCTGTGCTTGCACTTGAAATTGAGGGTACTGACATACGCAATCACTACGACCTTTGGGTGATACCGACAGTTGAAAAGACAGATATAAGCGGCGCATACATTTTTAACGAGGTAAATGACGAAGCTGAAAGTCTGCTGAAACAGGGCAAGACAGTGCTTATCGTTCCTGACCTTTCAAAGCTTGAAAACTCTATCGAAGGCTTCTACTGTCAGGACTTCTGGTGCTATCATATGTTCTGTATCATCTCACAGATGATGAAAAAACCTGACCCTGTTGGCACAATGGGACTTCTTATCGACACCGAACACCCTGCTCTTGCAGGCTTTGCAGGGGAAAAATACTCAACGCCACAGTGGTGGGAGATAGTTCAGAACTCACGCTCGGTTATTCTTGACGACTTTAAGGGCGAGAAAAATGTTATCGTGAGAACTATCGACAACTTTGACCGCAACCACGATCTTTCACTCCTCTACGAGTATGAAAAGGACGGCGGCAAGGTGGTAGTTTGCTCATGCGATTTTGATAAGCTTTCCAAGTCACCTGAGGGACGTGCGTTCATAAAGTCTGTTGTTGACTATGTAAAAAACTAACCGAATATTTATTGCTTAGGGCTGTACTGTTTTGCGGTACAGTCCTTATTTAGTTTGTGCTTGTTGCATAAAACGCCCGCAAAACATTTGTCTGATATAACAAAAGTGCCGACACTACAGTGGCATATGGTTCACTTATTACGAAAAATGTGTTATAATTTAGGTGTATGTTATACAGGAAGGTGATGTTAAGTGCCAAAAGTAAAACGTTATAAATACAAGAATATTGCAGCGGCTCTTGCCATACTGCTTTTGATCATTCTGGGAATATCTACATCGTGCAGTTCAAAAGCTGACAGCCCTAAGAAAATTTCCGACAGCTCGTCAAACTCCTCTGCGGTCAAGGCTGACAGCAGCAGTAAAAAAGCTGTAAAAAAGCTTACGGGCAATTATATGTATGTTACCGCAAAAAACAAAACTGATATGGTAAATGGAGATCTTATTCTCGTTAATGGCGACCATTCCTTCACCGGTACAGTGAATAACACAGACACAGTTTATTCCTATTTGTTTGACAAGAACGGAAGTCAAATAATGTCCACCAGCAGCACTCAACTGACGGCTAAAAAAGAGACCTTTGAAGCCTTTAGCAAAATGGGCAATGATTTTTATGCTGACAAGAAGATATCAACACTTATGATAAACACAGCTATGCCTGCGGAAGATGATGAAGACAGCAGTTCTGCCTGCTACGAGCATGACACTGGACTTGCCTTTGACCTGCATCTTTATGATGCAAGCACAGGCGCATATCCTGAGTTTACAGGCGAAGGAGATTATAGTTGGATATCTGAAAACTGCTGGAAATACGGACTTATCCTCAGATACCCAGAGGACAAAGCTGACATCACAGGTGTAAGCCCTATGGCTTATCATTTCAGATATGTAGGTATACCACACGCTGAGATAATGACAGCAAACAAGCTTTGCCTTGAAGAATACATAGACTTTGTCAAGGACTATACATTTGAAAAACCGCTTACATTCACGGCTTTTGATGACACTGAGTATTCAGTTTACTACGTTGCTGCCGACAAGGGCAGCACCACGAACGTGCCTGTACCACTTGATGACAGCAACAATGAGCGTCCTAACACTATCTCAGGCAACAACGTTGACGGTTATATCGTCTGCGTGAATATGACAGAAAATGCAGCACCTGCTGACTCGTCCTCTCAGACAGACCAGCAGGCGGCTACAGAATAAATTTTTTCGGAGGAAATAAAATGCTTAAAGAAACAGTAGAAATAAAAGTAGATTATGAAAAGGCTGGCGTTTCAGGCGAAGGCTGCGCACCTGTGCTTGATTGCTATTACAACACACTCACTGAGGAAATAGGCAGAAAGAAGCACAAGGCAATTATAATCTGCCCGGGCGGAGGATATGATTGGTGTTCTGAGCGTGAAGCTGAACCTGTTGCATTCAGATTTCTGGGTGCAGGCATATGCGCATTTGTGCTAAGATACTCATGCGTCAAGAAAAAATTCCCTACTGACGCTTTGGAATGTGCGGCAGCTGTCAAGTATGTTAGAGATAATGCGGAGAAATTTGACATTGACCCTGACAAGATAATAGTATGCGGTTTTTCAGCAGGCGGACACCTTGCGGCAACAATGGCAAACTTCTGGAACAGCGAGCTGCTCACAAAGCCTCTTGGCTGCGATCCTGAGGACATCAAGGTAAACGGCTCTATCTTGGGCTATCCTGTTATCACATCCGATCCTGAATACACTCATGAAGGCTCAATCCTCAATATTATTGGCGAGGAAAAATCATCGGAGCTCAGAGAGCTTGTTTCAATGGAGAAGAGAGTATCGGAGAACACTCCTCCTACATTCATTTGGCACTGTGCTGATGATGGCTGTGTAAGGGTTGAGAACACACTTTGGTATATATGCAGTCTTTCAAAGTATCACATTCCATTTGAGAGCCACATTTATGAATATGGTGGACATGGACTTGCATTGTGCGACGAAACCACTGCCACATGGGAAGGTCACTATCAGCCGGTGGCGGCTCATTGGGCAGAGGCAGCTATTGATTGGGTACATAGGCTATAAAAAAATATGTGCGTGTGGCAACATAATTAAGCTAAAAAATGACTCACATCAATTTGATAGATACTCATATAGACATGTTCAAAGAACTAATATGAATGACCTATATAGTGAACTATGAACAGAACAGGTAGATACCTCAATTGAGTTATCTACCTGTTTTTATTTGTCCTTTTCTCCGCACTTGTATGATCTGTTAAGAAGTTGGATATGTTTTGACATGAGTCATTTTTTATCAAGAATATTGAGTATCCCTCGGGATATATGTTAAATCTGTTGGTTATCCCCAAACTTTCTCTGCGATCTCCTTAACAAGAGCAAGCTTTGCCCACTGTTCCTCCTCTGTAAGCTTGTTGCCTATCTCGCAGGACGCAAAACCGCACTGTGGGCTAAGGCAAAGTCTGTCAAGTGAGATGTACTTTGCAGCCTCGTGGATACGGTCGATAACAGCCTGCTTGTCCTCAAGTTCAGGTTTCTTTGATGTGATAAGTCCGAGGACTACCTTCTTGTCGCCGCTTACTGCCTTCAAAGGTTCAAAGCCACCTGAACGCTCATCATCAAATTCAAGATAATATGCGCTTACGTTCTCGCCTGCAAAAAGTGTTTCTGCAACGCTGTCATAAGCACCGCTGCTTGCATATGTTGAGTGGAAGTTACCACGGCAAACGTGTGTTGTGATAACAAGATCCTCAGGCTTGCCCTCGATAGCAAGGTTGTTTATCCTGAGAAGCAGTTTCTTGATATCCTCAAGTCCTGCGTCATCAACTCCAAAAATAGCCTTTGCATTAGGATCAACTATCATGCCCCATGAGCAATCGTCAAACTGAATGTTGCGGCAGCCTGCTGCGTAAAGATCAGCGATGACTTTTCTGTAGCCCTTTGCGATATCCTGAACAAGCTCTTCTGTATCGTTATAATACTTCTTTGTGTTTTCCAGTGCGAAAGGCATTATCATCTGCTCAAGAAACTGTGCAGGTGCAGGGATAGTCTGCTTTGCGACTGTGTTCTCGTCCTCGAGAGCCTTAACAAATTTAAAATGCTCAACAAATGGGTGATCGCCAACTGATACCTTACCTGTGAGATATGTATCGTCTATCATTGCGGCCTCGCCATGGAATGGCAGACCTGTCTGTGTCTTGCTGTGGCCAACTCCGTTGAAGCCCCACATAAAGTCAAGATGCCATGTTGCTCTGCGAAACTCTCCGTCAGTGATGATATGATAACCAGCCTTTTTCTGCTTTGCAACGAGATCAAGGATAGCCTTATCCTCTACCTCTTTAAGCTGCTGGACTGTTATAGCGCCGTTTTCAAAATCTGCTCTTGCCTTTTTCAGATAGTCAGGTCTGAGAAAGCTGCCCACAAAATCGTAGCGGCATGGTACTTTGATATTATTGCTCATTTTTATTACCTCTTTCATTTTATTATAGTTTATTTCCTATTGGTTTGCTGGTATTTAGTATAACACGAAAAAGGGCGATAGTAAAATATTTATTTCTGTGGGATAGATATAGTTTCAGACTATATCGGATCGAATAGTTTGCTTGACTTTGGTGCATATGGTGTGGTATAATGAATAATACGATATAGTTAGACGATAAATCGAGATTAGATAAACAAAGGTATGTAATATGATAAAAATTGTGTGGTCAATAAAAGATATAAATAAATATCAAACAGGAAACTTACCCGATAATGCAATAAAGATAGAAACGCCTAAGAGCGTCGATGAACTGATGAAAAAAGCGTTGCCGATAGCTGTAATTCTATGTGTTTTACTTTTTGCCGCTATGCTTGGTAAAACCATTGTGTGCAAGGTGGTCGTGATCTCTCCAATATTTATTCTGGTGGGATTTGCTTTAGGCTTTTTATTGTTGATAATTCACGAGTGGTTACACGGAATCGTTTATCCTAAGGACGCAGGTGTAACAATAGGAAGAATTAAAGGAAAGACAACATTTGTGGCATTAGCATCATATCCATTAAAACGAGATAGGTTTATATTGATGTGTCTGCTGCCTTTTGTTCTTGGGGTGGTTCCTTTTATATTATTTTTAATTAGTCCTGCCGAATTTAGAGTATTTAATGGATTGAATTTTGGTATGGCGTGTATGGGTATGGTTTCGCCATTTCCAGATGTTTATAATGTCTTTACCGTTCTAAGGCGCTCTGAAAAAAACGATTCAATAATGTTCTACAAAAATGATATGTACAAGATCTCTTGAATTTCCAGACTAAGCTTTACCCATATATTCCACCGATACAGCCCCCTCTGTATCGGTATTTTTCTGTCCTTACCGCCTTCCATCGCCCCAATTCTATTGACATTTCCACCTTGTTGTGCTATTATAAAAGTCTACGAGTTAGTCATAACTAGCTGTATGATACCGCAGAAGTAAGATAGATAAGAAAGGCGGAACATAATGAAAAGTTCTGCAATAGTAAAAAAGGCACTGCATAAAGCGGACGGCGTTTTGTATCCTGTTGCAGGCAGGAAAGATAAATTAGTTATCACAATGTCAATTTACAACGTCATGCAATGAATTTTTTTACTTTTATCATGCTTTTTGTCCACCTAATTTTTTTGAACAATCATGCTTTTTCTGACATATTATAAAAATGAAAATGCAAACGCAGTCACACTGATCTAATGCGTTTGAGATATGGAGGGTAATTTATGTCAGAAAAGTATTTTTTGGGCGCAATGACGCAGAATGGGTTTTCCACGGAATTTGGCAAGATAATGGCTGATAAGGAGTATTTCACATTCATACTCAAAGGAGGTGCAGGCACGGGAAAATCTTCACTTATGAAAAAGATAGCCGCTGAGTTTGAACCGACAGAGGAAGTCACTAGGTTTTATTGTTCCTCTGACCCTGCTTCCCTTGATGCAATCGTTCTGCATACATCAAAGGCCATAATCTGCGACGGCACTGCGCCACATGTTATGGAATGTTCATATCCAGGAGTTTGTCAGAAAATAATCAACTTAGGAGAGTATTGGGACGAAGAAAAGCTGAAGACCTTCAAATCTGAAATAATCGAGGTCACAGACAAAAACAAGTCGCTTTTGGCAAGAAGCAAAAGGTTTACCACTGCCCTGTCTAACGTTTGCTTCGATACCTACAATTGCGGTGAAGGCTGTCTGCTGGAGGAAAAGCTGAAAAGCTTCACAGAACGATCAGCAAAACGTCTTCTAAACAAAAAAGGCTCTGGCAGTGGCAAAACTGATCTTAGACAGCTGACCGCTTTGACGGAATACGGCTGTATGACGCAGCTTGCCACTCTTGACAGCTACCTTGACGTGTTCGCCATGAACGATGATTATTATGCCGCTTCCCACAAGTTCGTCACCCTCATGGCACAGCAGGCTGTAAAACGAGGTTACGATGTTATCCTCTGCCCTGCTATCATATTTGGCAACACCCTTTACGAGCATTTGCTTATCCCTGAGGCTGGCATCGCATTTGTGATAAATTCCCCTATAAGCAAACTTGACGGCTTTGAAAAAGCTATCAACATGGGCAGATTTTATGACAAGAAAAAAATCTCAGCCCTGAAAACAAGACTGAGATTAGATAAAGTCACCGCCTCCGACCTTGCAGAGGAAGTGTATTCAGGCATCAAGAAAGCCAAGAAAGTCCATGACGAGATAGAAAAGTATTATATCGCCGCAATGGACCACGCCGCCCTTAATAAGGTTTGCGACAGCATTTCAAGGGAAATTCACGAAAGAACTATAAAATAGTTTTCCACATTCCGTCGTAAGGCGCAGGCTCAAAGCCCATTTTTTTATAAAGCGATATGGCTCTGCCGTTTTCAAGCTCGACTTCAAGTCGGATACGGCGGAGCTTTTTGTCGCCATTTTCCTCGATATACTTAAAAAGCTCCCTGCCTAGACCTTTTGAGCGGTATTCCTCCAGCACAAAAAGCTCGTCTATCCATATAGTAATACCGCCTGCTTCAACTGAATATGTTTTCATTGTAATACAGTAGCCAACATTATTGTCGTCACAGACAAGCATATAGCCCTGAACATACACATCTGATCTCATCATTTCATCGAAGCCCTGCTCAAAATGCTCTCTTGGAACAGGCTTGTCCACCGCAGAAGAATTATAGAATTCAGTGGAAAATCTGATATAATCTTCCCTGTCCTCAGGCACAAATTTTCTTATCATTTTTATCTCTCCGTTTCTTTGGTATTAGCCTATTATAGCATTTTATTTACCAAAAGTCAAATGCACAAATTTTGTTGCAAAAGTCCAGATTATGTGATATAATTATTTTGGATAGTTTTAATCATATTTGTGAGGATACATAATGAAATATACTTTTGATTGCGACCGCTGGGGAAGCAGTTTTTCAGTGCCGTCTAAAGTGGTCGATAAATACATAAAATTAAGTGATGGCGACTTTGTAAAGGTACTTCTCTGCATACTCTGTTCAACGGAACGTGAATGCGACAGTGCAAAGCTTGCGGAAAAGTCCGGGCTTTCTGAGAACACTGTCATTGACGCTGTGACACATTGGGTATCGCTAGGAGTCATCACCACAGAACACAGTGATACGACAAATCCTGCACAGGTCAAAGCCGTTTCTACACCTGTTTCAGAGCCTGAAACAAAGGCCGAACCTGTTTCAAAAGTGGAGGCAGTTGCCCCGAAACGTCAGAGCGTTTCAAACAAGCTGTGCATAAGATACAAAAATTCCGAGATATTGGAAAAACAACAGAAGGACCCTAACCTTGCACATCTTTTTGACGAGATACAAACCGTTTTACAACGCACTATCAATGGAACTGAGCAAGGGGAACTTCTTGCTCTTTATGAATATTACCGATTTGATGCTGCATCTATTCTCTTAGCCGCAGAATACTGTGTGTCACTTGAAAAGCACAACGTGTCTTACCTTGTGACAGTAATGCGTGGGTGGTTTGAACAAGACATCTGTACTTATCAACAAATTGAACAAGAAATAATTAGGCTTTCCAACATAAAAAAGTATGAATTCAAGGTACTGAAAATTTTCGGACAGACAGCAAAGCCGTCAAAGCAGCAGCTAGAGTTTATAGAAAAGTGGCGAACAATGGGCTTCACTGTTGAAATGCTGGAGATAGCCTATAACAAGTGCGTTGACAATACCAACAAACTGAATTACAAATATATAGACACTATACTGTCAAACTGGGCCGGCAAGAGCATCACTACCCCTGAACAGGTCACACACGAGGACGAAAAGTACCACACCTCCAAGAAAAATAAGAATACTAATAGGCAAACTTCCTATGATCTTGATGATTTTGAAAAATTCGCAATGAATTTTGATCTCGAAAAATCAGGAAAGCTATGATAAGGAGTAGAAAATGAAATATTCAATAACCGCATATGACAAGGCTGAAAATGAACTTAAAAGACGGCGTGAAGCTGTCATGAACGAGCATGAGGTTCACGCTCAGGAGATAGCACAGCGACTTCCTGAAATAGAGGTTCTTACAAGATCACTAAAAGCAAATAACTGTGAACTCATGAAGGGCATAGTAGGCAAAAATGCTCATGGAAGAGAATATATACAAAAAATGCGTCAAAACAATGCCAATACTAAACGTGCCATTAAAGGGCTGCTTAAAATGGGAGGTTATCCTGAAGACTACCTTGATTATCACTATTACTGCCCTAAATGCTGTGATTATGGCTATCGTGACGGAGTGAAGTGCAAGTGCTTCACCGACTTGCTGAAAAAATACACCACTGAGGAGCTTAACGAGAATTGCAGTATCCAGCTCCACGATTTCTCTGAGTTCAGAATAGAATTTTATCCTGAAAGCGACGGTAACGGAATGTCACCAAGAGAGAAAATGAGAACGGTGTATTCAAACTGCCGTGCATATGCTGACAAATTTCATGAAAACTCTCCATCACTGTTTTTCATTGGCAAAACAGGTCTTGGCAAGACTTTTCTTTCAGCCTGCATTGCAAATGAACTTATACAAAAGGGCTACAGCGTCATTTTTGCCTCTCTGCTGAAGCTTCTCAGACAGATAGAGGACGAGCATTTCGGCAGAGCCACAGGTCAGACACTTGACATCATAGAGAATGCCGACCTTGTTATCCTTGACGACCTCGGCTCAGAATTTCAAACGAGCTTTACAGATTCCGTGATCTATGAAATAATCAACGAGCGTATCAACCTTGGCAGGCCAACGATAATCTCTACCAATCTCACCAATGAAGAATACAATGCAAAATATAATGAGCGTATAGTTTCGAGGCTCACAGGCTGTTTCATGCCTATTATGTTTGTGGGAAACGATATTAGACACGTAAAGCTGAAAAATAATCTTTAAGGGGTAAAAAATGAAAAAAATTAGGGGAACTTTTCTTTCTATACCGGTGCTTCTGCTTGCAAACGCACCTGCGCTGTGGAAACTTATTGACATAAATCCTATGCTCAAAACGCTTATCATCATACTTTTTGCACTATACACCTTGGTTTTCATGTTCAAATCACATGGACGCAAAGGTTCTCATGGAAAAATCCGACGGCTTGATTCAGGAGCGTTTGTACTTGGCTGCGGTGTTTTGCAAAGCGTTATACAGCTTATAATAGTGATAGCGCTTTGCTTTACAAAGCTGAACGGTTGGCGGCTTCTTGCAAATGCACTTTGCGCTTATGCTATAACAACGCTTTTGTGTTTGAGTGGCATTGTGCGGATAGCGGCTTCGGCACGTCAGGTGAAAATACTGTGGTATGTTATTCTGTTATTCACCTGGTACATACCGCTTGTGAACTGCATAGTGTTCAGAAAATTCTACAAGGCAGCGAGAAGTGAATACTACTTCGAGCAGGCAAAGCTTGACCTTGACGCTGCACGAAAAGAGAACGAGATATGCAAGACAAAGTATCCTATACTTATGGTGCATGGCATATTCTTCCGTGATTGGCAGGTAATAAACTATTGGGGCAGGGTACCTAATGAACTTATTAGAAATGGCGCAGAGGTCTATTACGGCAAGCAACAGTCCGCCAACAAAGTATCCGTCAGTGCAGCTGAGGTAGCTGAAAGGATAAAAGAAGTCATTGCAGAAACTGGCGCAGAAAAGGTCAACATAATCGCACACTCAAAAGGCGGGCTTGACTCAAGATACGCTATCTCTCACCTCGGCATGGACAAATATGTGGCAACCCTTACCACCATAAACACACCACACTATGGCTGTAAATTCGTTGATATGCTTCTTGGAAAGATACCTGAGAGTATACAGGGCTTTGTTGATAGAAAATACAACAAGCTTTTCACTGCTCTGGGTGACAAAGACCCAAGCTTTTTAGATGGCGTTTATGACCTGACTTACAAAAACTGCTCTGAGCTTAACGCAAGCACCCCTGACAGCCGGTTGGTTTCCTACCGCTCCGTGATGAGCAAAATGAACAGCATACGTTCCGCAGGTTTTCCGTTAAATATCGGCTATCTGCTCAACAAGCCATACGGCAAGGGCAATGACGGGCTAGTAACAGTTGAGTCGGGACTTTATGGTGAAAACTCCAAGATGATAGAACACAAGGGCAAGCGTGGCATTTCTCATGGCGACGTTATCGACCTTTTCAGGGAGAACATCAAGGATTTTGACGTGAGAGAATTTTATGTAGATATAGTAAAAGAGCTTAAAGAACAAGGCTTCTGATAAAAAAACACCCGTATCGCACATGATACGGGTGTTTTGCTATTTCCTGGGGCGAATTAAATATTTCATTCTGAAACGCTGTCTGCCTTTGATAGTTTTGCGATTGAAGTTTGCTATCTTCGCATTGAACGCAGGCATCATTCTAAGCTCATGTGGTGGAAGCTCCTCCTCACCATAAAACCGACAGTCTGACAGACTATCGGTCAAAACTCAGTTATCTATTTTTCTCACATTGTCATAAACTATCTTATATTTTTCGCAGACCTTTTCATAATCCTGCTCATAGCCTGACAGCTCACCGTCCCTAAGGTCCTCTGTAAGGTCATAGCTCGCCTTGTAAAGCTCATCAAAGCCAAGATTGCTGCAAATGCCTTTGAGGGTGTGAGCCATACGGAAAGCTTCCTTGGCGTTTTTCTCCTCTAAAGCCTTGCACATATCCTGAAAAGTTGTATCATCAGCAAATCTTTTTGCAAACTTTGTTATCATTTTTTCACTGCCGAAACGTACCAGAACGCTGTCATAACTTGCGCCAATGCTTTCATAAAATTCTCTAGTAGTCATCAGGACACTCCTTACAAATCATATCATCTCTTATTCTACGCCCTTTGCAAGCTCGTTCTGAATATCTTTAAGACATTCGACAAGCACAGGGTTGAATGTGCCGCACTCTCCGTTAAGTATCAATGCCATAGCCTTTTCATGAGAATACGCCTTTTTGTAAACTCGCTCGCTGACAAGTGCGTCATAAACGTCGGCGACAGAAACTATCTGAGCCGATATCGGTATCTCGTCGCCTTTTAGTCCGTCAGGATAGCCCCTGCCGTCATAACGCTCATGGTGCCACCTGCATATGTCATGGGCTATCTTCAAGAGTGGCTCGTCACGGAACTGCTCAAGACTTTCAAGCATATTCGCTCCGATTGCGGAGTGAGTTTTCATTATCTCAAACTCCTCTTTTGTTAGCCTGCCGGGCTTATTGAGTATCTTATCATCAATGCCTATCTTGCCGATATCATGGAGTGCCGCAGCCATTGGTATGAGAAGCTGCTCAGTGCCGCTGACAGTATACTTGTTTGTGCGCATAGGAAGCCTATCTAAAAGCAGCTCCGTTATGCGCTTTATGTTCACCACATGGCTTCCACTCTCGCCGTTTCTGAACTCTACTATCTGGCTGAGTATGCTTATCATCATACGGTTGTTTTTATCTTTTTCGTACATCTGGTCGCTGACAAGGGAAATAAGTCTGCGCTGTTTTGCATAAAGCTTAATGGTATTGAAAACACGCTGATACACAACGCGTGAATCAAAGGGTCTGCTGATATAATCAGAAACGCCAAACTCATATGCTTTTCTTATAGAGGACGCAGAATCCTCGCTTGATATCATTATAACAGGGATATCATCTATCCAATGATGTTCCGCCATATAGTCAAGGACTTCAAATCCGTCCATTTCGGGCATGATTATATCTAAAAGCACAAGTGAAATTCCAGTGCCATACTGATTAAGCAGGTCAATACACTCCTCGCCGCTTGCCGCCTCATGTATGATATATTCATTGCCAAGCATTTCAGAGAGTATCTCTCTGTTTATATTTGAATCGTCAACAATAAGTATCTCCTGCTTTTGAGGCTCACCGGCAACACTTTCGTGACCATCTGTGACAACTGTATCTTTCTTTGTCTTTGCCTGATACATAAGCTTATCAGCCTTGCTGACAGCTTCGTCAAGGCTATTGCCATCAGAGAAAACGCCGCCGACGCTTGCTGACAGACGTATATTTGAATACCCTGGCACAGTTGCCGCATGGATATTTCGTTTTATCTTCCTGAGCTTATGGGCAAAATCGTCCTCCTGAATATCAGGCATGACAAGCAAAAACTCGTCGCCACCATAACGCACAAGCACATCAGATTTTCTAATACAGCGCCTTATAGCATCAACCACTGTCACAAGCACCATATCTCCTGCGTCATGACCGCATGTATCATTATAAACCTTGAAGTCGTCAAGATCTATCATCGCAACACCCGCAGGAACATGGGACTTTTTAAGCTTATCTTCAAAATATCTTCTGTTGCTCGCACCTGTCAACGCATCAGTATACATTGCCTTATGATATTTTGACAGCTTATTCATTATCTTTTCTCTGTCCTGAACACCCAGCAGAGAGTCCTCATCAAGCTTTTTGATAAGCTCCATAACATACGGCTCTCCGTCAACCTGAACATACTTTGAAAAGACCTGATAAATGTCAGTTCCCATAAATTCAAGCTTAGTTCTCGGCTTTTTATCAATAAAAGTTTTTAAGGATATACAGTTTTCACAAGGCTCGTCCACTTTCCAAAAAGAAAAACACTGACATGGATTTTCAACGCAGCCGCTCACTCCATGAGGACCGTCCGCTTTCAGAAGCCTGACAAAATCAAAAGTTTTCCTGAGAACGTCAATTTCCTTTTCTATATCCGAAGAGGTAGAACTCAGTTGGCTTTCGCTGTTATCATCGCAGGTCCATAATTTGTACACGTCCATATTCACGTTCTCCTTACGCTTAGTGTAGACTTATTGTTGCTTTTTTTACTTTTTTCGACATTATTAACTGATTTATTATACCACACCTCAATCACATTGTCAACCAAACGATACAAATTATAATATTATTCATAATATTAACACATTCATATTTTAAGCAACTTTGCTCTAGTTTTTCATATATTTATCGTCATTCATAAAGTAAATACGGCACTCCACCTTAGTTTCCTCACTGAGCGAGAGCATTTTTCTGAGTATCTTTTCGTAGAAATCAAGCTGTGAACGATATGTCTTTAAAATTCTCTCCTCAAAAAGCTTTCTGTCGGCTTCTTCCTGTATGTTGGTCTTATAGTCGATTATGATAAAGCTTTTGTCTGACATTTTAAGCACAAGATCCATAACTCCGTTGCTGTATTCATTGCCGTCCATACTGTAGAATGGAAGCTCTGTATACACTGCCTGCGCAGTTTTGAGCAATTTTTCGATATCCTTGTCTTTCAAAAAACTGTGAAGCTGATAGTTGATATAGTCCTTATAAAAGCTCTCAGAATCCTGCGAACTGCACTCGTCCTCAAAGTCGAGATACGCTCTGCTGACAATCTTCTGAATAAGCTCCTTCTGCTGTGGCGTTTCGTTATACGGAAACAGCTTTCCACTCATATTCACCGCAAGCTCAAAGGCACGATGTACCATATGACCGATATCTATGCCCTTTGGACGTTTGTAAGACAGTTTCTCCACTCCACTTGGTATAGTGACTTTTTTGCCGTCCTCAAGGTGGCTAGGAGTGATTTTGCTAACATGTTTCTCACTGAGCTTTTTAACGCTTTCATCAAAAGCATTTCGGCTGTTGTTCACCTCGTCGAATATATCCTTGACGTTTATCTGCGCCGCCTGCACAGCACTTTGCGCTGTGGCATTGTTTATCTGCGGCAGTTCTCTGCCTATTTTGCTCATTGTAAGTTTGTCGATCACAGTTTTTTTCCGTTCAAAAGTATACACAAATATAAAAGCCTGCTTTGCTCTTGTGGCCGCAACATATTCAAGCCTGAGCTGTTCGCCAAAATATTTATCCTCTGCCTGCTTCCTCTCATTAGGGTAGAATGTCAGATAGTCCATATATGAAAAATCGCTTGTTTTCAAAGGTACATAGACCTGTCTTTTAGCCACAAGGTCGGTGTACTTTCCACCGCTGAATTTATGATTTTTAGCCTCCGCCATAATAACGATATTTCCCTCAAGACCCTTTGCCTTGTGAAGATTCATGAGCCTTACGCAGTTCTGCTCACTGCTGTCAAGGATAAGCTCTTTTTCTTTCAGCACAGAAAGCTCGTTTTTCATCATGTCCATAAGCTCATCGCTTCCTGCAAAATCCTGCTTTTCCCACTTTTCAATAAGATAGATAAGATTTGAAAGCTCATATTCTCTGTTGCTGGTATTATCAAAAAGAAGCTCAGGAAAATCAAGAATCTTATAAAGCTTTGCTATAGGCTCATTGACAGTATCGGCAGACGCCTTTACCGCAACAAGCGTGGCGTCATTGCTTTCACAGTTTTGTTCATAATCGTCTACGTCAATTACAGCGTCTTCAAAATCGATGCTGTCAGGCGTACATCTCCAAAGGATAGAATAAGCCTTTTCCTTTGCGGTAGGACTGTAGCTTTCAAAAACGAACTCTGCAAGAGCAATAAATCTTTTCAGCACCAGACTGTTTTTTTGAGGACGTTTGCCCCACATTGTATATGGTATGCCACAATCTGTCAAGACCATTGAATAAAACTCCATTTGAGTTGTGTTCCAAAGAAGCAGAAGAAAATCACTGTATTTTATAGGTCTTTCCATACCCTTGTCGAATATCTTTCCGACCTTCACTAGGTCTGATATTATCTTAGCCACGCTTTCAGCACCTGGATCTTTGACAAAATATGCCCCTCTGATAACATCATCGGAAACAGCCGCAGGCTTATCAGCCTTTGATATCATATCGCTGTATGTCATACCATATTTGCCGTTTATTTCAGGCCGGAACTTTTCATTTACCCAAGCTATAAGCTGCTCATCAGAGCGGAAGTTGTAATCAAGTGAGAAAAACTCGCAGTTTTTCTCGTTATTGTTCTGGAATTTGGCTTTCATTTTGTTATAAAGCCTGATATCGGCGTCACGGAAGCCGTAGATAGACTGTTTAGGGTCGCCCACCGCAAACAGCGCACCATCACGGAGTGGGCATTGCCATATATCACCGCCTGCTGTAAGCTTGCTGTCGTCTGCACAAAGATACAGCAGAAGTTCAGTCTGCATAACATCAGTATCCTGAAACTCGTCTATATAAATGCAGGAATACTTGTCTTTGAAAAACGCTCTTGCCTCACTGCTGTTTTTGAGAAGCTCGTGAGTGTGATACAAAAGCCCGTCATTTGAAACACTCTCCCCGTCTTCACTCTCCTGATAAGCCTTTACAGCCTGCTCTATATACGTTGCCGTCTTGTTGAGTGCATACAGTGCATTTTCTTTCTTTACATTATCAAACCCACTTGGGCTGAAAATAGCCATGTTCTCATTGCTCTTTGGATGATCTTTCTTAATTTTCGTCTTATTAAAAGGCTCAAGGAACTTTTTGCAAGCTTTAAGATTAGCGCAAACTTTTACATAATTATACTTTGGGTCGTAGACATTCATATTATCAGGAAAAAACTTTGTCACATCACCAACAAGAAAATCTGCTATATCTTCGTATTTTCCACCCAAAGCACCATTATAGAACGCACGCACAAGACTATCCCTATAGTTACACATTTCTTTATAGGCAAGCTTATTTATGGTGTCAAATGTCACACTGTCATAGCTTTTATCCCTAACAAACTCAACATCTCTGTATTCAGCACACTCAAGAAATGTTTCCATAAGAAAGTTTTTCACACGGCTGTCTCTGAGCTTATATTGATTGCTGTTCAGAAAGCCGAAATCTTCCATGTTCGCACCATTTGTGCGGTAATATCTCTCGAAAAAGTCAGCCTGTGCCTGCTTTGTTTCACCGTCCTCGGCAAGTTTTAATCCCAAATGCAGGTCAGCTTCAAAAGGCTGTTCTGACAGCATACTCAAACAAAAGCTGTGTATAGTGCTTATCTTCATGCGCTGTAAATTCATAACAGCATTCTCATACAGCTTCTTTTCCTCACCGCTGCATTTTGCGATATTCTCCGTAAGCCCTGCCTGTATCCTCTCATAAAGCTCGTTTGCAGCAGCGTTGGTGAAAGTTATAAGCACTATCTTTTCAACAGGTATACCTGCGCCTATCTGACCTATAACACGCTGTATTATAAGCCTTGTCTTGCCTGCACCTGCACCTGCTTCAACAAGGATATTCTTATCATAACTGTCTTTGTCTATTATATAGCTTCTTATCTGTTCTTCACTCATTCTGTTGCACCCCCTGAGCAAACTTCTTCATAAGCAGGACAAAACGTGCATGGAGTAATTTTATCATTCTTATTCACAATACACTTTTTAAAGCCCTCTTCTACTATTTTCTTAAATGTTATTGTTATCATGTTTTCGATTCCAGAATTATCCTTATTGCTAACTACATGGCAATTCCCTTTTTCAAGAATGAAAACATAATCTGCGGAAACGATATCACTTTCGCTCACTTCTCCCACAGGCGTAAGACCTTTTTCAAGCGCAAGGGCATAAATATGATCCTGTGGGTCTTCTGGAAGCTTCTCCCTGAATTTTTTGATATCCTCCGTCTTGTAGTCAACTATCTGGTATGACACCTTTGTGCCGTCTATTATCTTGTCAAGACGGTCTATCCTACCCCTTATGGTGACTGTATATTTGCCTATCTCCACATCACCGTTGAACGGATACTCGACCTCGACTATTTCACGTTTGCCTGAGTGTATTTCGTCATGCAGTTCGTCAAGGTAAGCTTTGACACAGTTGTAATATTCATTTCTCTCACTATGTGCCACATCCATATCCAACGGTGGATAATCAAGAAGGTATTTTTTCGTAACACTCTCAAATATCTCATCAAGCATCGCCTTGTCAACAGTTTCAGACACCTCAGCCGCACTTTTGCCTTTAAGCACAGTCTTGGCATAATTCTCCATTATCTCATGTATATACATTCCCTTGACATTGCCTTTGAGCCATGCACTGCGGTCTATATCCACCTCCTGCGGCTTTTCAACATGGGCAATACGCTCATAGAAAAACCTCAGCGGACACTGAAGCATAGTCGAAAGGCTTGTGGCAGAAATGATAAAATGTTTATTTTCGCACATTTCACGCAATATATCTATACGGCTTTCTCTTTGCTTATCAAGATACTCCGTAAGGCTTTCGCTTTGCTTTGCACCGTCATAATGAAGCCCGATTTTTTCTGCCTTGTTTAGAAAAGCACTGTTTAATGATATCTCAGAACGCACGCTCACCTTGCGTCTGTCAGAAAGATAATCATACACTTCTATTTTGTTTACATCTATGCCCTTTTCAGCCGCAATAACAGTATACACTGCCGACGGGCTTTGCGCTCTTATTTCTACGGTATCATAAACACTACAGCTTACAACAAGGTTCTCTCTCTCAGCCATGAGAACAGTTCTCACAAGGTCAGTGAGCTTTCTGCGCTCGATAGCGTCAGAACAATGGTCACGGTTGCCGAAAAGCTGTTCTCTCTCCTTATCGTTCAGAACAGGCGACTCGTCCTGCATGACAGGAAATCTTCCTGTTGTCAGACCAAGAACATATATGTTTTTCATGAAAAGCGCAGAATACCGCCCCATAAGACAGCAGGTAACAGCGCCTTTTGATACAGGCAAAGAATACCTTGCGTTCTCTGCAATGTCGGTGATCTCAGTCATTGCTTCCTGCAAGCTAAGTTTCTTGTCATAGTCTGCATAAAATCTATATCTGCCTATCAAAGCGTCCTTAACACTTGATATAGAACTTCTCTGCTCAGCGTTTGTACCTCTCACATAATCATTCACCAATTTCAGCACGCCACCGTAAAACTCTTTTGCGCTGACATTTTCTTTTTTAAAGAACTTATAAAAGTCCTTGAACACCTGACTATCCCTTGTGCTATACCATTCAATGCCCCAGCCGTTTCCAGAATTCTGTGCTTCAAGGAATATCCTGCCCTTGCTTTTGGTCTTGCCGTCCTCTACTTTCTCCTCATATTTGAAAACAGGAGAGAGCATCACATCTTTGAAAAAGTCAAATCTATAGTCATTTTTGCACCATTTGAGCATTGCCCTGAAAAATGCAACAACGTCACTGTGTCTGCATGAAATGCCCTCAGGAAATTCCACGGGGACTTTGTATTGATCGCACATACTCACGAGCAAGTCCATATACTCGTCATCGGGACACAGCACAGCGGTATCGCAAAGCTCATAACCACTGTTCACGATATGTAGAACAGTTCTCTCCACCTCGTTTGTTACGCCATAATTTCTCCAAAGCTCCGCCTTTTGTGCTAATTTTCTCAGACCATTCTGATACTGCTCATCGCTCATATCAGCCATGTTATCTATAACCGCAGGATCAGGCAAAAGCCCTATATACTCCGCTGTCAGCTTGTCAGCTTCTATTTCTTTGTCATATGCAAAATGAACGTTGCTCACGTCTGCCTTACCAGCCTTTATAAGACCGCTGGCAATGCTTATGAGCTTTGCACTGTCATATAGTTTACTGTCTGAAAGCTTATTTTCATACGCTTGAAAGATCGCACTCAGCGTGTTGATACGTTTGCTGTCCAAGGACAATGAATCAGGGCCTATACAGTTCATTCTAAGCTCTGATATTGTCTTGAATATCTCCATGCAGGCATTATGGTCGTCGCTTTTGAAATAGCTTATACCGCTTTCATCAATAATACGTCTTACTATCTCACAGCCCTCAGCATTTGACAGCGTTATTATCCTGCTGTCCATATACTCGGCACTGGTTTCGATAATATGCTTTGCATGATCTGTGACTGTGTATCTTTCAAGCCTTATAACTATATTTTCACCGCTTGCGTTCTCCAACATTCTCTCGGCGTTGAGATAATCATTACATATGTAAACCTTTTTAGTCAAAGGGTCTGATTCATTACAGTCTTTGAGCCACTCTATAAAAGTCATTACGCTTTCTCCCCTAACATAAATTATCATAATAACATTTTACCATAGCAGAAAAATCTTGTCAATCTGCAATTAGCGTGTTTGTATACTTTTTTGAAACATAATATTAAAGAAAATTTATTGATAAAATCATACCGCTATGTTAAAATATACTTTGTAAAACTTGCGTGGATTTTTCCTGACAGTATGTCACTTTTCGCCACACAGCAAACAGGCTGTGCGGCTTTTTTTCTGCCCACAGACAAAGGAGTGTAAATAAATGAACAGTGATTTCATGAAAACAAGACCGATCTTCCCTCTTCTGCTTTCAATGTCCCTGCCAATGGTGATATCAATGCTTGTAAACTCTCTTTACAATATCATCGACAGCTTTTTTGTAGCAAAAATAAGCGAGGACGCAATGACATCGCTTTCACTGGTGTTCCCTGTGCAGAATTTTATAAGTGCCACTGCTATCGGCTTTGGTATCGGTATCAATGCGGTCATTGCCATATATCTTGGTGCAGGCAGAAAGAAAAAGGCTGACATTGCCGCAACTCAGGGACTTGCCCTTTCGGCTTTGCATGGTATTGTGCTAATGATAATATGTATACTTATAATGCCTGCATTTCTATCTATGTTCACAAGTAATAAAAACGTTATAGATCTTGGCGTGCAGTATTGCAACATTGTATTTACATTCTCTCCTGCATTAATGCTTGCCATTGCATTTGAGAAGATATTCCAATCGGTCGGCAGAATGAAGATATCAATGTTCAGTATGCTCTGCGGCTGTATTGCAAACATAATCCTTGACCCTCTGCTTATTTTTGGCGTTGGATTTTTTCCTGAGATGGGTATAAAGGGTGCTGCACTCGCCACCGGTATCGGTCAGGTGCTGACCCTTGTCATATACATAATAGCATATCTTCGCTGTGAGCTTCCTGTTAAGCTTTCCGCAAAACACAAGCGTCCTGACGGCATGATAATCGCAAAGATGTACTCCATAGGCATTCCTGCAACACTTAATCTTGCACTGCCGTCACTTCTCATATCCGCCCTCAACGGCATACTTGCGGCATATTCACAAAGCTATGTGCTTGTTCTTGGAATTTACTACAAGCTCCAGACCTTTCTTTATCTACCCGCAAACGGTGTTATTCAGGGTATGCGACCAGTTATCAGTTTTAACTACGGAGCAGGCGAGAAGGAGCGTGTGAAGAAAATTTACCGCATTGTTCTTTACATGACAGGTGTGATATTGGCGGCAGGAACTATCATATGCGCACTTTTCCCAGCCAAGCTCATAGGACTTTTCACGGAAAACGCTGACACTATCGCCATAGGCAAAACAGCACTGCGCCTTATCTGTATCGGCTTTGTTATCTCCGCAGTATCCGTCACCTCATCAGGTGCGCTGGAGGGGCTTGGCATGGGCATTCCGTCGCTTATGATATCTCTGTGCAGATTTATTGCGATAATACTGCCACTTGCGTTCTTCCTCTGCAAGCTCACGGGACCAACAGGCGTATGGAACGCATTCTGGATAACAGAAGTCGTCACCGCTTTGATATCTGTATTTATCTACAGATTTTCAGTTTCAAGGCAAAAAGATTTAAAATAAACACTGCCACTATTCTGTCATTACCACTTATTTCCGTTTAACAACTTGTAATTTGCAAAAAAGCGTTGACATTTTGCAAAAAAAGTGTTATAATATATCTTGCATGCCGCTGTGGTGGAATAGGCAGACACAAGGGACTTAAAATCCCTCGGAGTAAAATCCGTACCGGTTCAAGTCCGGTCAGCGGCACCAATGAAAGAATGTCGATTTTACGGCATTCTTTTCTTATTTTCTGACTAATTTGGTAGAAAAGTTTCTTGTGAATGAGCGTTTTTCTACCAAATTTTCTACCAAAATCGCTGCTTTTTTCAATTTCACTTTCATTTTTGGTCTTAGCACAAAAGATTTTTATCCCCCGTGTCAAGTTGACTTGATTAACTTTTTTTACTTTTTTTATAATGCCGCCGTGGTAGAATGGGTAGACGATCGGCACACTATTATCGCAGGTTCTCAGGTTGAGGACTTGCGACTTTTTTTGCCCTCAGAACCTTTATCATGGATAGCCTGCTCCGTATCTGCACTGTCTCCACCCAACACTTTGGCGATAGTCTCCGCAGACTCCACTTTGGAATGAAAGTCGAGGTGACTATAAAAATTGGCTGTAACATTAAATGTTGAATGTCCGAGCCACTCCTGGATCGCCTTCATGGATACTCCGTTTGCAAGCAGCAGACTGGCACATGAATGACGAAGATCATGGAATCGAATGTGTTTGAGCTTATTTTTCTGAATGATGTACTTGAAGTGAGAAGTCACAAAGTTTGGCGTGATCAGCTTACCGAAGTTGTCACGGCACACAAAGCCGTCATATTCCCTGTCAAAGTCTTTACCGAGGAGCTTCGAATAGTATTCTTCAAGGGTTTTGCGTTCGATCAGCATCCGCTCAATATGAGGAATCAAGGGAAAAGTTCTTACACTGGACTCAGTTTTAAGCTGATTTTCGACAAAGATCATTTCTTTGCCGCTGCCATAAGTGCTGGAAACCTTACGGCGAACCGTGAGTTTCTTTTCTTCAAAGTTGACGGAATCCCACTTCAAACCGATAATCTCGCTCTTGCGAAGTCCGTAGTAGGCTGCAATATGTACCACAAGTTCAAGTCTGTCGCCCTTGAATACTTCAAAGAGCTGTTCCAACTCGTCCTTGTTGTAGAAATTGGCTTCAAACTTCTGGATCTTCGGCAGTTCAACCTTATCTGCGACGTTTATATCGAGCATATCCATTTTTACAGCATATTTTAGTGCTTTGTGGATATTGGCGTGGTAATGCTTTACCGAATTGCCCGAAAGACCGCTGTTGTACTTATCGTTATAGAACTGCTGAAGCTGTAAAGCTGTCAGGTTGCCAAGCAGAAGATGCGGATAACGCTCGTCAAAATAGTTTTTGATCCTGGTGATATAGCGAGTGTAGCTCTGATGAGAGGTTCGGGCGAGTGTCGGTTTGATCGTTTCAAGCCAGTAATCAAGAAATGCCGTGAACTCAAAACCTGTCTTGCATTCAGCATCATCACTGAGGCTCTCCTCGCTGAGTTCTGTCTTTTCCTTTTCCTTTGGAGCTTCCTTGACTTTTGTTAAGCTGCCTGTGAGAAACTCCTCATAGAACTTTGCTACAATGACGTTCACCTTTGCTGTCAGTGCTTTATAAGAGCAGTCAGCAGGCAAATCGGTCGTGACCCATTTTCTCTTACGCTTGCCATTGTCGTCCTTGAAATCAAAGACAACATAGTTTTTGCCTTTCTTATCGGCAATAATGTACTTAAAAGGCAGACTTGCTTTCATTATATTACCCTCCTTATGTCGAAAGCGGTGGTCTGCGCGATTGACCTCATAACTCTATTGTAGCGCGAAACAAGGCCATTTGCAAGCGTTTTCCTACCACTTCTACTAAATTTGACACAAGGGACATTTCTACCAGTTATTTTTGTGCGCATTGCAGAACGAAATCTATAACCGTAACTTTTGCGACCTTGATCGTTCTACCACAAGGAATTTTTTTGAGCTGTCCTTCCTTGACAAGCTGATAAACCTTTTTCTTTCCATAGCCGAGAATTTCACATAAGTCCTTCACTTCCAGTATCTCAGAATATTCGCTATACATATTCTTATGTACAACTTCAAGCGGTATTGAATCCATAGGACATAACCTCCTTCCTGTCAGAAAAAGAAACTGAAAAAGCGTAGATGTTCCATATTCTATTGTCAAGATACAAAGTGCATCGTTGTCAGTTATTTTTATGCCTGATATTTGATGTACTGTTGGCAGCTCCCCCCTCAGATCGTGAGGAAGCTCCCGACAGCATATCAGCTGCCAAACAAAGCTAAGGGGACTGTGCGGCAAATGGAAAAACCGTACCGTCCCTTATCACAGAGGATAGTTATGTCAGCAAGTGATCCGTACCCTTATCAAACATCAGTGGTATGAACCCCTCTATATATCAACCGAGGATTTTGCAAAATCGGGAAGGTTTTTCCCATATTTCTGTCTCCAAAAAGAAAAAATCAGTGTTCTGCACATATTTATTCATTCATTTTCGTGCAAGATAATATACTCTTTGAGCTTCTGCTTTGCGATCTTGATTCGATAACGCACCACGTCAATGGACAAGCCGTATTTCTCAACGAGATACCACATCGTCACCTTGTCCTCTCTCAGAAAGTAATCCCGTATCAGCTCATACCCTTCAGGAAAATCCGATTTCAAAAGTTCTAAGGCATCAGGCAGATAGTCATGCCTGTTCCGGTGCCTGATCTGCTCCTGCTCTTCTTCCTCGCTTATGGGGATACTTGCAGGATCGGGATTCGCAGAGAGAACAGCGTCAAAATTGGGATAGATCAATCCGTTTTCTGCATCCCGCTCCTCAAGGTATCGTTCTTTTCGCAAGAGCTTGTTATACTCTTTCTCAATATTACGGGGAACATCATCGCCAAAGTGGACATACATAAATCTTCCCATTACACACTGTCCCCCTTAGCAGAGGTCAGGTGTGTAAGAGGTTTGGCATGGATTGCCTTCAACTGTTCATTGCAGGCTGTCAGCGTATAACGGTTATTGAACGCACAGCCGTCAAGATACGCCATGATGATGTTCTTATCTGCTTTTCTGAAATCCTGATAACATGGCAACGCATACATCAGGAGCGAAAACAAATAACGCTGCCTGCAAGGGTGAAGTCTGAGTGCGATACAAACCGCACAGAGGCAATCATACTGCATCTTTCTTTTCCCCGAAAGATACCGTGAGAGTGTAGAGGGAGCAATCCCTGTCAACCTTGCCAGCGTTTTCTGGCTTATATGGATCTCGTCTAAATACCGACATAATGCTAAGCAGAAGCTGTCCTTATGCTGCTCAACAAGATCATCAGTTCCGTAAACGTAAATTTCGTAGCTTTGCGGCTCCTCCTGTTCGCTAAATAATAGAATCTGAGGAATATGTAAATCATTCATCATACTGGTTCCGTCCTTTCTGTCGGACGGAAATCAGCAAATGAACATAGTAAGCCTGTCATTCGGAATATACCCGTCCGACAATCAAACATTACTCGTCCATTCGATTGTTTGATGTTCAGTTTCCATACAGTGATCGAGTAGCCCCTGCGCAGTAAGGTTCACCGTTGGAGAAACGCACCAATGCGTTTTATATTATTATTATGAACTATTACAGCATAAAAAGCAACTTCTTGGCGTTCCCGTTCGGGAGCACCCGATTTTTATAAAAGCCCCATTTTCCTGCACTTTTTGATAATGCACTGCTTGATAATGCACTACCAATCCAGCATTTTCACCTAACTCATTCAAACCTCTGTCCCACTATTGAAAACTAACCCTTCGTGCAAAGCCATAGTGCGGCAACTTTTCACCAAAATTTCATCTTCCTATCACATTAGGCATAAGAAAAAGGACGGCCTGATCTGCTCAGACCGCCCTTTATGCCGAGAGTTTACAGCATAACACACTCAACTTCTATATCAGCACAAATAAATCCGCAAGGCGATCAGTGCAGAGCGTGATCAATTATCATCGTCCAGTACACCGTTATCACCCCTGAGAAACCCTTGTCGATCAAAGCGTAGTATGCCGTGTTATGTTCACGGTTATGCTTTACGATATGATTCCCCATAGCAGTCAGCCTGTCAAGATCACGGCGAATCGTTACGTTCTTCACCCTAGTCAGATTGCAGGCATTGGCGAGGTGTTCTTGTATTTGACTGATCGATACATCGTGGTTCTCGTCTGTGTACCGTGATAGATAATCGTAGATGTATATAATTCTTTCATGATCCATTTTATTTTCCCTCCTGCAAAAGCTGAAAATCCCTGTTCTGAACTCCGTTTCAGAATAGGGATTTTTGTATTTTTCTTATCCCGTTCACGCATCGCCCTAAATGAAATTTTTTCTTCTGTCAGACAGCGATACGGACACAACCTGCTCTTAACATTTCACCATAATTATGCACGAGAATCAATCGGGTTCGGAAAAAAGCGGCATAACGTTCGGAATGCTGTATCACCAGCAAATTCAATCGTAAACTTTTTGTGAACTCTTGCAGATTTCTTTCCCGATTTTTCAAATATGGCGGTAGATAAGTGAGGGGGTATTGCAGCCGAAGTCGCAAAGCTCCAATTCCTCCAACTGAGAGAGGAAACTTTACAGAGCCAAAGGCTCAAATTGAAGTCACGCACGAATGGCGTGATTCAAACCTAGCAAGCTCGGTATCTCCGCATTACAATTTCTCAGAAATTGAATGTTTCGATACAATGCTTGCAAGAGGGACACCCCTTGAACCCCGAACGAAGGAGATGAGAAAAATATCAGAGATCGAACCACATAATCGGTATATGCAGATACGCCTCACCGAAGCAGAATACGAAGCGATCGAGCGAAAGTTTCGCAACAGCGGTCTGAGGTCACGGAGCGAGTTTATCAGGACTATGATATTTGAGGGATATATCGTCAATTTTGATGAGGAGAAGTTTGATAAGATTTACAGGCTTGTCGGCAGTATTGCCAACAACATCAATCAGATAGCTGTTAGAGTGAACAGCACGAACAAAGTATATGCCGAGGACATTGTGAACATCAAGGAGGGACAGGATAAGATTTGGCAACTACTAAACTCTTTGCAATCAAAACTACTGAGGTTAAAGCATTAGCCTATATCGCCAATCCTGAAAAGACAGACGACGGCAGACTGATCTTCACATACGGGTGCAGCTCTGATCCTGCACAGGCAAGCAGAGATTTTAGTGCAGTCCGTGCAGGCGGAACAGGCTTGAATACTGTCCTCTCTCAGCACTTTATTCAGAGCTTTAAGCCGGGTGAGATCACGCCTGAAAGAGCTTTGGAAGTTGGCAAGGAACTTTGTGAGAAATTCCTCAAAGGCGAATACCAATACTTCCTTGCAGTCCATACCGATACTGACCACACACATCTGCACGTTATCTTCAATAATGTGAGCCGTGCCAACGGCAGAACTTTCGAGACCAATATGAATCAGGGCAAGGTCAAGGAACGTGCGTGGAAGAAGCTTTTTGACCTATCAGACGAGATATGCAAACGGCATCATCTTTCAGTGATCGACCACCCCGAAAGAACGAGGGGCAAGAGCCATTGGGAATGGGATATGAACCGTCAGGGTCTGAGCTGGAAAGCCAAGCTGAAACACACGATAGATCAGGTTGTGAAAGCAAGTGAGGACTTTGACGATTTTCTCAGAAAGTGTGCCGAGTACGGTGTGCTTGTCGAGTACGATCCCGACCACAAGATCGACCTGAAATTTATGCTTGCGGAGCAGAAAGAACGCAATCCGAGAGCCAAGATGACTCGTGCCAAAACACTCGGCTGGTACTATGAAACACGGCAGATCAAAGACCGCATCGCTCAGTATCACGGAGTTATGATCTACACACCGAGGACAAAGGTCAGAGTTATCACAAAGAAGCCACCGAACAAGTTCGTGCAGGACGCTATCGACCGTGGCAATATGAAGCTCGCCAGTATCGCAAAGAACGTGATTTCCGAGTATGGTGTAGAACCTGAGCAGATTCGTCCTGCGGCAATGTCGGCATATGCCAATAGCCGTAGTCTTCTCTCCGAGCTGAATTCCATAAATACGGAGATAGAAGATCTGAAAGTCAAGCTGAAAGTTCTGCGGAAATACCGCAAGTTGAAAGTGTACGGTGAAGAGCTGAAAACTCTCAGCGGAAGTGAGGCGAAGAAGTACCGCAAGGACAACAGTGCCGAGCTGACCGAATACGGACAGATACGCACTCAGGTGTTGGAGCTTTACCCGTCGGGACATATCCCGACCGTAGAGAATCTGGAGCAAAAAATAAACGCCCTTATACAAGAGCGTTCAGAGAAAGATTTGCAGTTTCGTGAAGCGGATAAGCGGGCACGTGATCTTGCCGATGCACAGCGTACCATTGAGGAATTTCTCCGTCAGGAACGCAACGAACAGCAGCAAGACCGCAAGCGTAAGAAGAATGGGAATTTGGAATAAATTATTTATTCTATTTTGATTCCTTGCTTTTTGGCTGATTCTTTTGCGGCAATACTTTTTTCAATATCTATTGGTTTATCTGAGTAAACTCTTGGATATAGAATGCTACATTCCATAAGCATAGAGTATTCCTTTTTAGCAAATTGAATCAGTTTTCTTGCTCGACTATAAAACTCACAGTTTGATAAGTACAAATTATTAAAATACTCATATGTTACATAGTTATAATGCGTTATTTCCACAGGATTCATAGGAAATTCCATTTTGCCTTCATCAACTCTTTTTAATTCTTCAATCAATAATGATTCTGGAATATGATTAAGCCAGTTTCTTTCTCGGTTAAATTGAGTTAAAAGCTGTGATATTTCTTCAGTTGCTTCTAATAATGGAATATCTGTGTTTCCTTTTTTTACTCGTTTTCTAATATGTTCTCGATACTTAAAGTACGATATAGATACTTTTTGTGAATCGCCAAGCAAATTGACAAGATACGATATTACATTATAGGTTTTATCAGTCATTTCGCTATATATCTTATAGGGAACAGTATCTTGTCCTTTGTATTTATCAACATATTCTTTAAGTTCGGTATTGTAATATTTCATTTTATCCATACACAACTCACAAGATGAAATGATCCTACAAAGATAAATGCAGCAGTTCTTTTTCGAGTCAAGTGGAAATTGTTTATCTTCTTGATTCATGTTTATTAAAGTTCCTTTCTATGATTTGATTTGTATTCTTCCAAAGCCGTGAGCAGCAGCTTATTCACGCTCATCCCCAGTGATTCCGCATAAGCCTTGATCGCATCACGCTCCTTGGCAGACACATACAGCTTCAGCGTTTTGTAATTTGCTTTGGCATACTGTGCGTTTGAGGAAATTTTCTTGGAACGAGCCTGCTTCTGCTGGCACTCCTTACAATACTTCTGAGAGCCTGCCGTCACCGTGTAAGGCTTTCCACAGACAGAGCATATCTGTTCGCTGCCGATTGCAACTGCTTCTCCGGCTTGCTTCTTCTCCTTGTATGCCCTGTTCCGCATGACCTGAGCCTTGTCACGGCAGTAGATACAGTATTTCGCTCTGCTTGATGGAGACTCAAACTCCATTCCGCAGATCTGGCAAGTGTGCTTATACATCAGATCACCCCTTGATCGGTTATTACAGCTATTCTATCACATTAGTGGGGATATGTCAAGTATAATCGAAAACTTAGTGAAGCTGCACTGGGGAAATCTTATATTTTGCTGCGCATTGCCGAAATTCAAAAACTCCTGAAAATTATACTTGACAATAGTGACATTGCATAGTATAATAAAAGCGAAACAGAAACACAGAAACCCGAAATCACGAAAGAGAGGTAAATCCTATGTTAAACAAATTCTTAGCCTCAGGCAGATTGACTGCCGATCCCGAAATCAAGACCGTTGGCGAGAACCGCCTCTGTAAGTTCACGATCGCTTGTGATCGCCCAAAGCGTAAGGGCGAGGAGACTGCCGAGACAGATTTCTTCCCCTGCACCGCCTGGAACCGCAACGCCGATGTGATCGTCGATTGGTTCGGCAAGGGTGATATGGTAACGCTCGTCGGCTCAGTCCACAACAACCGCTATGAAAAGGACGGTCAGAAGCGTTCTTCTATCGAGGTCAAGGTCGAGGAGATCCACTTCTCAGGCGGTAAGAAGAAGCAGGAGAACACAGTACCGACCGACAACGGCAACGATAACCCCTACGCAGGAACACCGAACGATCCGCTGTTCTGAGCCACAATCACAGGAGGATAAGAAAATGGAAACGACTATCATCGCAATCAGCAATCAGAAAGGCGGTGTCGGCAAATCGACCACAGCCTATAACCTCGGAGCCTGCCTTACCCTGAAACACGATAAGAAAGTGCTTCTTATCGACTTCGATCCGCAGGCAAACCTCTCCGAATACCTGAAATACGAGCCGGACGGCAACCCGACCATGACACAACTTATCATGTCATTCTATGCAGGAAGCCCCGTCACCACCGAGACAGCTCAGAAAGCTATCCGCCACAGCGAAACCGCAGGAGTGGACTACATTCCCGCCGACATCAATCTCGCCAATGCGGAAACGCTCATGGTCACGATGATTTCTAAGGAGCATATTCTCCGCAGGATACTCACGGAAGATGTGATCGGAGCGTATGACTTCGTGCTGATTGACTGCCTGCCGTCCCTCGGAACGCTCCTTATCAATGCTCTTACCGCTGCGGACAGAGTGCTGATACCCGTACAGACACAGAAGTTCAGTATGGACGGCTTGCAGTCCCTTGAAGCTCTCACACAGCTTGTTAAGGCAAACACCAACCCGAAGCTGGACCTCATCGGAGTACTGCCGACAATGGTTGACTGCACGAAAGTCAGCAGGACGGCGATCGATACCCTCAACGAAAAGTACGGCGAAATGCTGTTCAGGACAAGCATCAGCAAATCTATTGAAGCTGCCAAAAGCTCTGAAAATGGCATACCGCTTTGTCTCACAGGGCACAAGTTAGGTCAGGAATACGACGAATTGGCTCAGGAGGTGCTTTCAAGATGTTAAGTATGTCAGAACTCGCAATGAACCCCAACCGCAAGGTCACTACCAAATGCTACGGCAAAGTAAAGGTGTGGGACGACCGTGAAGAAGCTCAGGCGTATTTCCTTGAAGCGATGATGAACAGCGACGGTTCAGAACATGACCGCTACTCCTGCATCTTCATTCAGCTTCAGAACGGACTGAGCTGCTGCACCGATGAAGATGACGAGGAGGACGAATGATGAAGCCGTTTGATACCGACAGGACACCGTGGCTTTTCACTCCTCACGATGACGGAGAGCTGGACGAGTTTTTCAGCTCAGACCACAGCAAAGTCATAGCAGAAACTTCACAGGAAGTAATCGCAAATCTTTCCGAGAGCCGTGACAGGCTCTCTGGAAAGCTCTGCTACACCTTCAATTACAATCAACGCAGATACAGATACACGCTCCTGCGGTTTGCGGATATGATCGTCCGTGCAGATGTGACGGCAAAAAAGCTGAAAAACCGTATCATAGAGCTTGACGCAGAGAACCGTGAGCTTCGCAAACAGCTTGCGGACATGGAAAGGAAGATGAAACAATGAATACACCACAGTTTGACCTGAGTGCTATGCTCTCCACACCACAGCAGACCGCTGTTCAGCAGATTCCTTGTGACAAGCTTCACCCCTACCACAACCACAAATTTGAGCTGTACTCCGGTGAGAGACTTGAAGATATGATAGCCAGCATCAAGGAGAATGGTGTGCTGTCCCCTATCATCGTTCAACCCGACGATGACGGATACGAAATTCTTATCGGCCACAACCGCTGGAATGCTTCTAAACTCGCAGGACTGCCGAATGTTCCGGCGATTATCAAGGCAGGACTTACCGAGGACGAAGCAGAAATGTATGTCATTGAGTCGAATGTTATGCAGAGAGGCTTTGAAAACCTCAAAATTTCGGAGCAGGCTGCCGCTGTTGCACTCAGACACAGCGAAATGTTCTCTCAGGGCAAGCGAAATGACATTCTCAGGGAGCTTACACGCCTTGAAAATCCCTCAGCCGAACCCGACAGCTCAACTTTGAATCCAGTGGGTTCAAAGTTAGACACGAGCGAGAGCATCGGAAATGAGTACGGTGTCAGCAAAGGCTCAGTAGTAAGGCTTATTCGTATCAATAAGCTCACTGATGAGCTGAAAGCCCTTGTGGACAGCGGAGAGCTTTCTATCCGTGCGGGTGTGGAGCTTTCTTTCCTTTCGGAAGATACGCAGGATGTTGTCGCTGAATGTGCTGAGGACTGCAAGATCGACATGAAATCAGCCAAAATGCTACGTGCTTCTGCCGACAGCGAGGGCAACATCGATCGTAATACCGTTCACGCTATTCTTTATGGCGAGGACACCGAGCCGAAAATGAAGCCCAAAAGCGTAAAGATCAGCCATGACATTTATACCAAGTATTTCAGCAACGGCGAGAAGCCGAAAGAGATCACGAAAACGATTGAAAAGGCACTTGAACTATACTTTAAGAATATGGAGGACGAATAATATGAAGAAGATCATTACAACGGTATTCTGCACCGCACTTGCACTCTGCTCCGGCTTGACTGCCGAGAACCTTGACCGTGACGATATCGAAGCCGAGATTTGGGAGGATATGTGGAACGGCAAGGGCGATAATGGGCTTGACTTTCCCGAAGCATCGTACAAGCATCATCTTCTTGACAGGTGGCTTGACGAGAACTATGGTTCGGAAGATTATGACTGGACCGAAATCGGAGAGCTTCAATATGAATACAAGGACTACTACCGTCGTCTGATCGAAGATTGGGATTTTGAGGACGATAATGAGGGTGGCTGGACGATCAGCACCGAGGACAACCATTACAGCTTTTCTCTGCTTAACGGTATGTGGCAAATGACAGACAAAAATGGTGATACCGTTGACACATTCCCACCATTCAGCACCTTAGAGGAAGACGAATCCGAAATCGCAGGCGGTTACAAGATCAACGATAACGGTGCTGATAGTCCGAGAGTGATCGGAGAGGTCACAGGCGGAACGGAAACGGCTTCTGAGGGCGGTTCTTCCGCAGAGGGTAACGATACCACCTCTAGCCCGTCAGACGTTTCTGAGGGCAATTCTGACGATTCTGGCGTAAATCCTCTTGCAATCATCGCAGGAGTGGCAGCTCTCGCAGGAGTTGGCGGTGCAGCTTACTACTTTACAAGAAAGCGGAAGTGATCTTATGATTTTTCAAAGCAAACAAAAAGTAAACGATGCTCCCGTATGGGAAGTCGATACCGATACACAGACGGTTCGTCACCGCAGCCCTAAGACGGGCAAAACAGAGCGTTATGTGTTCCACACCGATCAAATCAGGTATTATCTGCACCACATTGAAGATAAGCGACCCGATCTCTTGCAGGAGATCGTTGACAAGGGCGAGATTTACAAGCATCTGGACGATCTTGATACAAAGGTCACAGACGCAGTAAACCGTCAGACCGACTTGCTTATGCAGTCGAGCCGTGACTATCAGGTTGCCGTTGAATCGAGCAATCTCAATGCAGTTGGCTCTATCGGCAATCTGCTACGTATGCAGGCACAGAGAGCCGTGTACGATACAATGATCTATCTTTGGAGGGATAAATGATGTTTTGTGCGAATTGTTACAAGGAAATACCCGCAGGCAAGAGCTATTACAAGCATCAGGACACCAATCAGAGCTACTGCTCCCTGGACTGCCTGAATGACCACATGATCTATTCTCACACGATCACTCTTGAAACGAGCGACGGTGAAGAAAGCACTGAGGAGCAGGACAATGACGAGTGAGGGGCATTTTTGCGGAATAATAAGAAACGGATAGCCGTCTGTTTAGGACGGTCTATCCGTGTTTGAGTGTATTCGGGTACTGAGATAAATCAGAATTTGTCAAACAATAAACATTCTGACAACGGTATTTAAGAAGTCATATAATCCATGTGCAAAAACAACACCCATATAACCGCAATCTTTAATTTTGTATTTTGCAAAACCAAATACAAGTCCTATGCCAAATGTAAATATCACTTGAATGATACTTCCGTTGATGATATGCCAAAGTCCAAACAAGAAAGATGCAATTACAACAGCAAGCCATTTGTTCTTCTCAAAGAAATTCATGAAAGCATCTTGTAAATATTCTCGAAACACAAATTCTTCCACTGGCCCGATGATTAACATATAAAACAAAAAATCATAAGTGAGAACAGTCCACGAAAAATCCATATGATTTCCTATGAGCGAAAAGCCACAAAAGGCAGGAACAATGGCAATCACAACATTAAGAACGAGTGCTATCGCAGCACCAATCAAATATTGACGTTTATTTTTTGGTGCAATATTGATTTTCATATTTGTTAATTTCATTGCAATCAATGCAATCAGTCCATTAGACAAGTTGAGAAATATATGCACAATAACTTTAAGTGCAGTTATGTCTATGTATTTTACGAATTTCGCACAAAACGTAACTGTACATATCATTACAAGCGATAAAGAAAGAATAACAATATTTCTTTTTTTAACTTCCATACTCTCACTCCCAAATTCCGATTTAAGCGAGGAAGTAGTATTACATCCCACTTATACTTATTATACCAAACCGCCCCGAAAAGGTCAATACGCAAGCCCTTTTTTTCACGCCCTTTTTCGTTGCAATATACCACCGATTATGCTATAATAGTCGTACAGAGCAGATCAGAGGTGAGAGCAATGGATAACGAAAACAAAGAATTAGTAAACCGTTCATTATACAAGCGAATCAAATCAATGAACCGTGCTAAAATGGAGAATTTCGTGAGAAATGTCTTTAATCAGGGCTATGAGAAAGCCGAGAAAGAAACGCACAGCATTGATTATGACAGTCTGAGAGCCGACCTGAGCCGCATTAAGGGTATCGGTGAAAGTCGGCTTGAAGAAATAATGACTGTCATTGATAAACATATTGAAAATACAAGCGATAAAGGAGGTTAAACCTTGACCGTTGATACCAAAGAGGTAGTTACCACGATCGCCTATATGATCGGTGTCCGAATGTCGGCACTCACCGCAAGCTATGGGGAATGTGCCGAGCTGATAGACAAGCTCAAAGCCGACCGTGATGCTACTGCTATACGATATTTATGTAAGCTGCGAACCGTGCTGATGCAGAAGTTCAAAAAAACTGATGATCTGATACGGTTTGAGCTTAAAAACCTGCATAACATCGAGTGGTACGACCACGAAAACATCAAACAGCTTGAAAAATGGGGATTTACCATTATTCAGGCAAACTCACGCTCCGAGAAGTATATGCAGGAGTTTACAAGGCTCATCAATGAAAACATTGATAAATGCTCCCGTCTGTTCTATGACTGGCTGAATTGGGAGTATATCCGAGACTTGTTCTTTGTCCCGAAATACAACAAGAACGGTGTCATGAAGCAGGAGTTCACCAAATACATGGCGAACATCGAACATTACCCGTTTCAGATGTATATTCACTGGCAGCCTGCCGATGTGGGGAGCATCGTCTATTCCGACCGCAAGTTTCTGAAGATCATCTACGGTCAGCATAATGACAGCTTCACAGACTTCACGAAATATA
>OGRU01000130.1_pt1 | contig 71722 bp, 88 predicted proteins | sample 1553541 | NCBI WGS metagenome assembly OGRU01 (sample SAMEA2580068, study PRJEB22360) | human gut metagenome | biome: human gut; feature: human-associated habitat; material: faeces | place: Denmark | collected 2008/2010
AAGGCAGAGCCTCGAAAATCTCCCTGCGGCGGAATGGCAAAACGGTGTTCAATTTTGACCGGGGCATGGATATTCCGCCGGAGGATGAAGAAACCGAAACTGCACTGGCGATCCTACTGAAACAGTACAACTGATTTTTCCAAAACCGAATTCCACGAGCCGGAGCCGAAAGGCTCTGGCGGTCGTACACCTAATTTTTGTTCGTGTATGGTACACAAGAAACCGTAGAAATTTCGACGTTTTTTCGGTTCATTTAGCCGCTTGCTATCCTTGAATTTGTATGGTAACATGGTTACAATGGGAATAGAATCTCAATTACAAAAAGCCCACCGGGGCATAAAAATAAATGATACAGACTTGCTTTTTGGCAGGTCTTTTTTATTGGGAGGGTAAGAACAATAGCAAGATTTAAACCGACCCGTTTTATGGCGGAAGATTCCAAGTATAACAAAAAGGCAGCAGACTATGCCGTCTCTTTTATTGAATGCCTCAGCCACACCAAAGGCACATGGGCTGGAAAGAAATTCGAACTGCTGGACTGGCAGGAACAGATTATCCGTGACCTGTTCGGCATTCTGAAACCGAATGGCTATCGTCAGTTTAACACGGCTTACATTGAGATTCCGAAGAAAAATGGCAAATCAGAGCTTGCTGCTGCGGTTGCCCTGCTGCTCACCTGTGGTGATGGCGAAGAACGTGCCGAAGTCTACGGCTGTGCTGCCGACCGACAACAGGCTGCCATTGTATTTGATGTAGCAGCGGATATGGTACGAATGTGCCCTGCCCTTTCCAAGCGGGTGAAAATTCTGACCTCACAAAAGCGTATCGTGTACATCCCGACCAACAGCTTCTATCAGGTGCTTTCTGCTGAAGCCTATAGCAAACATGGTTTCAACATTCACGGGGTTGTGTTTGATGAACTGCATACGCAGCCGAACCGAAAGCTGTTTGATGTTATGACCAAAGGTTCCGGCGATGCCAGAATGCAGCCTTTGTACTTCCTGATTACCACTGCCGGAACGGACACCAACAGCATCTGCTATGAAGTTCACCAAAAAGCAAAGGACATTCTGGAAGGCAGAAAGCATGATCCGACTTTCTATCCGGTTATCTATGGAGCAGATGAATCCGAGGACTGGACTGACCCAAAGGTGTGGAAAAAGGCAAACCCAAGTCTGGATAAAACCATTGGAATGGATAAGGTGGTGGCTGCGTGTAATTCTGCAAAGGAGACTCCCGGCGAAGAGAACGCCTTTCGGCAACTGCGTTTGAATCAGTGGGTAAAACAGGCTGTTCGTTGGATGCCAATGGAAAAGTGGGACAAATGCAAGGTTGCCTTTGATGAATCTGAACTGGAAGGAAGAATCTGCTACGGTGGACTTGACCTTTCCAGCACAACGGATATTACAGCATTTGTTTTGGTGTTTCCGCCAACGGAAGAAGATGAACATTACTACGTTATGCCTTACTTCTGGTTGCCTGAGGAAACATTGCCTCTCCGTGTAAGGCGTGATCATGTTCCTTACGATGTGTGGGAGCGGCAGGGCTATCTGAAAACTACGGAGGGCAATGTTGTCCACTATGGTTTTATCGAAAACTTCATCGATGAACTGGGGCAGAAATTTCACATCAAAGAGATTGCTTTCGACCGTTGGGGTGCGGTGCAGATGTCACAGAATCTGGAGGGGCTTGGTTTTACGATGGTGCAGTTCGGGCAGGGTTACAAAGATATGTCACCACCGACCAAAGAACTGATGAAGCTGACCTTGGAACAGACGCTTGCCCACAACGGGCATCCGGTTTTAAGGTGGATGATGGACAACATCTTCATTCGCCGTGATCCTGCCGGAAACATCAAGCCGGACAAAGAAAAATCCACAGAGAAGATTGACGGTGCAGTTGCCATGATTATGGCTCTTGACCGTGCAATCCGCTGTGGATGTGTATCTGATGAGTCAATTTATGATTCGAGGGAGATGCTGGTGTTATGATGTACAATATCACCCGAAATTTCGCAGAATGATTGTCATTATTTACACTTGAATAGTGCCAAACAGTATGGTAATATACCTACTAACGAAAGGCACAAAGCCTTCGAAATCAACCTACGGAGGATAAAAATGACAAAGAAAGAACTGAACGAACAAAAGCATATGTTGAAAGTACTGACAGAAAACAAGGCACATACCGAACGTTTGACGGACAAAACCTGCAATGAAATTTTCGGGCTTCCAAAAGCAATCGTTCTGAGTAATATGGATACGGCGATTGTCAGAATGAAAGAAAAAATCGATGCCTATAACGCAGGTCAAAACAGCAAATAACGACAAGGAGTCCGGAAGGGCTCCTTTTTCATGAAAGGACGTGATTTCATGGGAATTTTCAGCGGATTACGAAGGTCCAGAGACAAGCCTCAAAACAGCTATGACAGCCCGTCCTACACATATTTCTTCGGACGAGCCAACAGCGGCAAACGAGTCACAGACAGAACAGCCATGCAGCATATTGCGGTTTATGCCTGCGTGAGAGTGCTGTCGGAAGCAATTGCACAGCTGCCGCTCCATGTGTACAAATACAATGAGAAAGGAAAAGAGCGAGTGCCACAGCACCCGCTTTACTTTTTACTCCACGATCAGCCAAATCCCGAAATGACATCATTTGTTTTCAGGGAAACCCTGATGTCCCATCTGCTTATCTACGGCAATGCCTATGCACAGATTATCCGAAACGGCAGAGGTGATGTTTTAGGATTATATCCCTTGATGCCTGACAAAATGAAAGTTGACCGTGATGAAAAGAACCGCTTGATATATATTTACAGTCGTTACGATGAAGCAAATCCAAATATGAAGGAACAGGGCGACATCATTCTTTATGCTGATGAAGTTTTGCATATTCCGGGTTTAGGATTCGACGGGCTGGTAGGATATTCACCGATTGCCATGGCGAAGAATGCAATAGGCATTTCTATCGCCTGTGAGGAATATGGAGCATCGTTTTTCGGAAATGGTGCGAGTCCGTCAGGCGTACTGGAACACCCTGGGGTAATCAAAAATCCGGAACGTGTGCGTGATGCCTGGCAGAGAGCCTATGGCGGAAGAAATGCCCATAAGGTTGCAGTTTTGGAGGAGGGCATGAAATTCACTCCCATTGCAATTCCAAATAATGAAGCGCAGTTTCTGGAAACCAGAAAGTTTCAGATTGAGGAGATTGCAAGAATGTACAGAGTGCCACTCCATATGATTGGCGACCTTGACCACGCCACATTTTCCAACGTGGAACATCTGTCATTGGACTTCGTCAAATACAGCCTTGACCCCTGGATTGTAAGGTGGGAGCAGTCGTTGCAGAAGGCTTTGCTTTCTGATTCTGAAAAAGGACAGTATTTTATCAAGTTTAATGTAGACGGATTGCTGCGTGGTGATTACGCTTCCCGTATGCAGGGTTATGCCACAGCAAGACAAAACGGCTGGATGTCTGCCAACGATATCCGTGAAAAGGAAGATATGAATATGCTTTCTGAGGAAGAAGGTGGAAACCTTTACTTGTGTAATGGCAGCTTTACAAAACTTTCTGAAGCGGGAAAATTTGCAAATCAAAATCCGGCAAAGGAGGAAGAAACTGAATGAAGAAATTCTGGAACTTCATAAAAAATGAAGATACATCAGAAACAGAGCTGCTCTTCAACGGTCCCATTTCAGAAGATACCTGGTGGGGCGATGAAGTGACGCCCGCACTGTTTCGTGATGAGCTCTCAAAAGTAAGCGGAAATCTGACAGTCTGGCTGAACTCGCCAGGGGGCGATGTGTTCGCAGCGAGTCAGATTTATTCCATGCTGAAAAATCATAAAGGCAAAGTTACCGTGAAAATTGACGGCATTGCTGCCTCTGCTGCGTCTGTTGTGGCAATGGCTGGCGATGAAACGCTGATTGCACCGACGGCCATGATGATGATTCACGACCCTTCCACATCAGCAATGGGAAACAAAGCAGATATGGAAAAGGCAATCGAACTTCTGGAAGAAGTTAAGGAATCTATCATCAACGCATATGAAACCAAATCCCATCTCAGCCGAAATAAGATCGCTAAACTGATGTCCGATGAAACATGGCTCAATGCGAAAAAGGCACATGAGATGGGATTTGTTGACGGGATTCTCTTTGCCGAAAAGAAGAAACCTTTCCCTCCCGAAGAGGAGGAAGAAGAAGAGCCTGACGAAGATGAGAAAAAGGAAGATGCTTTGACCGCTATGACCTATTCAAAATCAAAGAATCTATCTGCATTCTTATCCAAGGTATCTGCATCGGCAGAACCTGTCAAAGGTACACCCATTGACCAGCTTGAAAAAAGGCTGGCATTACTGAAATACTAAGGAGGCATTTATTATGACGATTAAAGAACTCAGAGAAAAGAGAGCGAAGGCATGGGATACAGCACGTGACTTTCTCGACAGCAAGAGAAATGCAAACGGTGTTCTCAGCGAGGAAGATTCCAAAACATATGACGCAATGGAAAAGACCATTGTTGACCTTGGCAAGGAAATCCAGCGACTTGAAAGACAAGCTGAAATTGAAGCAGAACTCAACAAGCCTACTTCAACACCTGTTCTCGGTAAGCCTGCCGCACCGGACGTAACGGAAAAGACAGGTACAGCAAGCGACAGCTACAAAGCAGCTTTCTGGAACAGCATCAGAAACCGAAACTGGATTGATGTCAATAACGACCTGCACATTGGCACAGATGCAGAGGGCGGATACCTTGTACCAGACGAGTTTGTGCGCCTGTAAAAGGCGATGTTTACAGTAGATTAGGCTCTACACCGCACAGCAGAGCGGTTGTCAATCTGCCTAACCGATGACAGGAAACTGGACACGGGAACACAGCACGGCAGAAACGCAGGAAACGCCAAAAGGATATGAGGCGAGTAGTACCTGCAATGACAAGATAACATAAGGATAAGGCTGGATTGCCAAAGCAAAGGTTAGCTCCTTTTTCCGGGAAGGGTGTGGAAATTATCCTGAAACCACTTTCATGATTCCACCATAATATTGAATTCGTTATGGTGTCTGCTATAGGTCATGAAGCAAGCGTGAGACCACGTGAGATAAACCGAAATGCTATCCGACAGTTATCACTTGCCTATAAGCATCGTTAAACAGGGATTGCCTAAGTGGAAATGCCGAAAGGCTATGTCTATTCGAGACTGAATATTCCATATGGCAACGGAGCTTCCGTAGTAGTCCGAGGTGGGTAACGCCCACTACATGGCGAAGGGAAGCAGTTTGTTAATTCCAAAGTAAGAAGATGAAAGGGAGGAGAATCCTCATGAATCCAACATCGGAGATTTTGGAGCGTGTCAATAAAAGTTCCTCGGAACATCACGACGGAGTCTTTACAAGACTCTTTCGCTACCTTCTGAGAGAGGACATTTATTTTGCAGCTTACCAGAAATTATATGCAAACAGTGGAGCAATGACTCCCGGAAGTGACAACGACACAGCTGACGGTTTTAGTGCTGAATATGTGTATGAACTGATTGAAGAATTGAGGTCAGGAAAGTACAAGCCGAAGCCTGTGCGCAGAGAATATATCAGGAAAAAGAACGGAAAAATGCGCCCACTGGGTATTCCGTCATTTCGAGATAAACTTCTGCAAGAGGCGGTTAGAATGTTTCTGGAAGCAATCTATGAACCGTTATTTTATGACCAGTCACATGGTTTCAGACCGGAGAGAAGCTGTCATACAGCTCTAGACCAGATAAAGACAAATTTTCGTTCTGTAAAATGGTTCATAGAAGGTGACATCAAAGGTTGTTTTGACAATATAGACCATGCAGTGCTTATCAAGACGTTAGAAGTCAAAATCAAGGACAGCAGATTTATCAATATTATCAGAGCTTTCCTGAAAGCAGGTTATGTGGAAGATTTTCAATACCACACAACACTCTCCGGTACACCGCAGGGTGGAATTATATCCCCTATCCTGGCAAATATCTACCTGCATGAGCTTGACCGAAAAGTCATGGAACTCAAGGAAAAGTTTGATAAGCAGTCTACACGACACCAGACACCGGAATATCTTCATTTAGCAAAAAGACGACAGACACTTCAGAAGAAGATTGACCGGGTAAAAGGTGAAGAACGTGAGCTGGCAATTAAGGAATATAAAGCGGTGTGCAGCCAAAAGCTGAAAACACCTGCCAGAATGTCCGACGATAAAAAGCTTGTATACTGCCGATATGCTGATGATTTTCTAATTGGAATCAGCGGAAGTAGAGAAGACTGTGAAGAAATTAAGGAGATTCTGAGAGAATTTCTATCAACGCAGTACCATTTAGAGTTGAGTGCTGAGAAAACAAAGATCACACACAGTGCTGAACGAGTACGTTTCCTTGGTTATGACGTTGCGGTACGCCGAAGCCAGAAGATAAAGAAAAAGGCAAACGGTGTTAAACAAAGAACGCTGAATAACTCTGTAGAATTAACTGTACCTCTCGAAGATAAGATCATGCAATTCTTGTTCAAAAACGACATCATAGAACAAAAGCCAAACGGAGAAATTTGGGCGGTTTGCGTTCCAAGATTAAGACATCTTTCGGAAGTGGATATTGTGAACAGGTATAATGCACAAATCCGTGGCATTTGCAATTATTACTGCTTAGCAGCGAATTATGATAAGCTGAATTATTTCCGTTATCTTATGGAATATAGCTGTCTAAAGACGCTTGCAAGCAAAAGCAACAGCACAACGAGAAAAATTATCCAAAAGTATCGTCATGACGGTAAATGGGCTATTCCCTATGAAACCAAAGGTGGTATCAATTATGCAAAACTCGTCTCGTTAGCTGACTGCAAAGCCGGTAAATTGATGTCCGATAAAGACCCATGGCAATACAAATCCTTTGACACGAAAAAGCTGTCGCAATATGTACGGCTAAGTGCAGGGGTATGTGAGCTGTGTGGTGATAATAGTGATTCCTGCTGTATTTATCATGCAGGTAAAATGAAGAATCTGAAAAGCACTACGGAATGGGGCAAGAAAATGCTTCACATGAGACGTAAAACGTTGATTGTTTGCCCGAAATGCTTCAAAAAGATTCACAGGGAACAAAATAAATGACATGTCAATAATGAATGGAAAGCCGTGTACATCGAGAGGTGTAAGCACGGTTTGGGAGGGGCTTTGTGCAAACCTGTCATCGAAAGATGATAAGGCGGCACACTGCTACCTCACGAACGAAAACTGGTGGAAGCATTGGAGGAAGAAAGTGTCTTCCGTCAGATGGCAACGGTCATCAAGACTTCCAACGGCGACCGTAAGATTCCGATTGTGACTTCCAAGGGAGAAGCTGTGTGGATGGACGAGGAGCAGCAGTATACGCTCTCCGATGATACCTTCGGTCAGGCATCGCTTTCCGCATATAAGCTGGGAACAGCAATCAAGATTTCTGAGGAACTGCTGAACGACAGTGTGTTTGACCTGCCTTCCTACATTGCCCGTGAATTTGCCCGTCGTATCGGCGCTAAGGAAGAAGAGGCATTCTTTGTTGGTGACGGCAAGGGCAAGCCGACAGGCATCTTCCATACCGTAGGCGGTGCGGAAGACGGTGCAACTACTACAGGTGCAAGCATTACATTTGATGATGTCATGGAACTGTTCTACTCCCTCAGAAGTCCGTATCGTAAGAAAGCGGTGTGGGTTCTCAACGATTCCACGGTTAAGGCACTTCGCAAGCTGAAGGACAACACAGGAAACTACATCTGGAATCCGTCTGTTCAGGCAGGTGTACCAGATACCATTCTCAATCGCCCTTACAAGACATCAAGCTATGTGCCGGAAATCAAGGCTGGCAACAAGTGTATGGCATTCGGTGACTTTAGTTATTACTGGGTAGCTGACAGACAGGGACGCTCTTTCAAGAGACTGAATGAACTCTTTGCTATGACCGGACAGGTTGGCTTTCTTGCAAGTCAGAGACTGGACGGCAAGCTGATTCTCCCGGAGGCTATTAAGACACTTACCATCAAGAAAGCGTGATGTAAATGATAACGCTGAAAGAAGCGAAGAATTATCTGAGAGTGGATTATGATGAGGATGACAAACTGATTCAGAATCTGCTGCTTACAGCTAAAAATCTGGTAATGGACGTTGGTAGAATGGACGAGGATGCTTTTACCCAAAATGAAGATACCGTGCGGACTGCGATGCTTTTCGCACTTGGTTATCTTTATGAAAACAGAAGTAATCCCGATTATCAAAAGTTAACGCTGAATCTCCGTTCTATCCTGTTTGCACAGAGAGAGGGCGTGATTTGATGGAAATCGGAAATCTGAATCAGAGAATCACCATTCTGGAACACAGAACTGTTATTGACGAAATCGGCAACCACATCACAAAATGGGAAGAAACATTCTCCCTGTGGGCAAAGGTGACTGTGAAAACAGCAAGTGAAACCACTGATGCAGGAATAACCAGAGAGGTACAGAAGCTTGAATTTCTCGTCCGTCAAAGTCCTGCATCACTGAACATCAGCAGCACCAATTTCCGCATCCTGTTCCGAAACAGTATCTACAACATCACAGGAATTATTCCTCTTTATGACCGCAACGATTACCTGAAAATTGAGGGTGAAACAAGAAAGGCAGGTGTGCCCGATGACTTCAATTGATAACATGGCTGCTGAAATTATGAAAGGTCTGACGGAATACGCCGACCTTGCAAATGAGAGCATGAAAAAGGCGGTAAAGAAAACTGCGACTTCTGTCAAGAAAGAGATATCTTCCAATGCACCAAAGGACACCGGTGCTTATGCGAAAAGCTGGGCAGTTAAAAAGACAAAGGAAAACAGCCATTCTCTTGAAATGACTGTACATTCCAAAAACAGATACCAGCTTGCACATCTCCTCGAAAAAGGCCACGCCAAGCGTGGCGGCGGACGTGTGGCAGGAAAACCACATATATCCCCCGCAGAAGAAAGCGGTGTGCAGCTGTTTGAAAAACTGATCGAGGAGGCACTCAAATGACCTACGAACAAATCGCAGAAATGATGGAAGAAATGGAGCTGCCTTTTGCTTACCACCATTTTGCTGAGGGCGAGAGTCCCAAGCCTCCTTTTTTACTGTTTTTATCTCCCGGAGAGAATACATTTTCTGCGGATAATCAGATGTATTTCAGCTTTAAACAGCTGGATATTGAACTATATACAGACGTTAAGAATCCTGAACTGGAAAATCAGATAGAACAGGTTCTGAAACGTCATAAAATCTACTATACAAAATCAGAAGTATGGATAGAGTCCGAAAAACTCTATGAAGTACTTTACGAAACGGAGGTATAACTTATGGCAAACAAGAAGAACAAAGTTAAATTCGGTTTGCAGAATGTCTACTGGGCGAAAATCAATGAATGGGGTGAAGACCCGGACGGCAACAAGACCGTTCCTGCATATGGAGAGTCAAAGCATCTGCCGGGTGCCGTATCGCTTTCTATTGATGCAAACGGCGAGGCCGAAAATTTTCATGCGGATAACGGTGTATATTACGTGATTAACAACAACGCCGGCTACACCGGTGACCTTGAAATTGCCCTTATCACAACCGAATTTGCAACGGAAATCTTAGGAGAAATTCTCGATAACAACGGTGTTCTTGTGGAAAGAAATGATACAGAACTTGCACAGTTTGCATTGATGTTTGAGTTTCTTGGAGACAAGCACCACATCAGACACGTGATGTACTGCTGCTCGGCTTCACGTCCTACAACAGAATCTGCAACTACAGAGGAAAGCACAGAAGTTAAGACGGAAAAGCTGTCGCTGAAAGCTACTCCTTTGCCCACAGGTCTTGTAAAGTCCAAGACAACCGAAAGCACGTCAGATACAGTTTACAACAACTGGTTCAAGATGCCGTACAGCCCGAATACAAAAACATCCACAACTACTACAACCACTACGACTTCATAAGGAGGTATATCTATGTCTATCAAAAAGAATATTACCATTGACGGTATGGAAGTGCCATTTAAGGCAAGTGCTGCTGTGCCTCGCCTTTATCGTCTGAAGTTCCGCAGGGATATTTACAAGGACTTTGCATCGCTGAAAACGGATGTGGAAGAGGGCGATGAGAACAAGAGCGAACTTGATATCGAAAGCCTTGAGGTTTTCGAGAACATCGCCTACATCATGGCAAAACACGCTGACCCTGAAAACGTTCCCGACAGTCCTGATGATTTTCTGGAACAGTTCAACACCTTCAGTATTTATGAGATCCTGCCACAGTTGATTGAACTGTGGGGGTTAAATACAGCAACGCAGATTGAATCTAAAAAAAACATCGCCCGACTGACCGACCGATGACAACGCCATTATTCCTGTTAAGATGCAAACAGCTCGGTCTTTCTATGACCGAGCTGGATTTGCTTACGATTGGACTGATAAACGATATGTTCACGGAACGTGAAAATGATGACTACGATGGCTGGAATGAAATGGCTTCACAGGCGGATTTTGATTCATTTTAAATTTTTGATATATTCTGTGCAAACAATTTCAAGCCTTTCAAAATCATTGCATCTCTTTGAAAGAGGCGTAGAATTACCATCACGTTTTTTCAAGAAATAAAGTGTGTTAGCATTTTTGCGAATTTTATCCTGTATGGACTTTATTACCCTGTATTCGGCTAACAACAAGGACTTATACTTGAGGTTTCTCTGCAAATTAATATCTACATATGTACACTCACTATTCGGAACAGGAAACATATTATTTATGTTTATCACACAATAGTTTTTAACTTTAATAAAATCAATGCTTTCCTTCATTGATTTATGCTTTTCTTTGAATGAAGAAAGCGGTGCAAAATAATCAAATCCATTTATTGAAAGCACAACACCGATATATTTTCTTTCATTTTGTTGTCCTGGCTTTTTATTATGAAACAAATGTGGTGCATATGGAAGCAAGTAATCAATATACTTTGGATTTACTTCATAGAATTTTATATTATCCATACTCCTCCTATAAAACAAGCGAGGGCAAGTTGAACTTTCCCTCGCTGTTAAATGTCGCATTCAGAGCTGCGAAACGCTCACTTTTAACTTTCTTGTATAGAGTCAAGAGAAACTCACTTAATAAATCTCTCATTTTGGGCTGAGATACACCCTCTGGATATATTATATGTCATAAAAGCAAAAAAGTCAATAGGCTTCAAAAAAAATTTAAAAAAGTGAGGTGAAACCACATGGCAAACAGAATCAAAGGCATTACAGTTGAAATCGGCGGTGATACCACTAAGCTAAGTAAGGCTCTGGAAAGTGTCAACAAGAACATCAAAAGTACTCAGACGCAGCTGAAGGACGTGGAAAAGCTTCTGAAGCTTGACCCGAAGAATACAGAGCTGCTTTCTCAGAAACAAAAGCTGCTTGCTGACAGTATTTCTGCCACCAAGGAGAAACTGACAACGCTGAAAACTGCCGCAGAACAAGCCAATACCGCGCTTGCCAATGGTGAAATCTCTCAGGAACAGTATGACGCACTGCAGCGTGAGATTATCGAAACGGAACAGGAACTCCGCAATCTCGAAACCGAAGCCGGAAAAGCATCGGACTCTTTGAAACAAATCGGTGAAGCCGGAGAGGTTCTCCAGAGTGTCGGGGACAAGATTTCTGATGTGGGAGGAAAACTAACCACTCATGTTACTGCCCCACTTGCCGCCGCAGGTACTGCAGCAGTCAAGACAGCCTCTGACTTTGATTCTGCAATGTCCAAGGTTGCCGCTGTATCCGGTGCAACCGGTGATGACCTGGATAAGCTTCGTGACAAGGCTCGTGAAATGGGTTCTAAAACAAAGTTTTCAGCATCAGAAGCCGCTGAAGCTATGAACTATATGGCTATGGCAGGCTGGAAAACCGGCGATATGCTTTCCGGTATTGACGGTATCATGAACCTTGCGGCTGCAAGTGGCGAGGATTTGGCAACCACATCGGATATTGTAACTGATGCATTAACTGCCTTTGGCTTATCCGCTGCTGACAGCGGTCATTTTGCCGATGTCTTAGCGTCCGCAAGTTCCAATGCCAATACCAATGTATCTATGCTCGGTGAATCCTTCAAGTACTGTGCTCCGATTGCAGGTGCTTTGGGATTTTCCTGTGAAGATACAGCCGAGGCATTAGGCTTAATGGCAAACGCAGGCATCAAGTCCACACAGTCCGGTACTTCCATGCGTTCTATTATGACCGCATTGTCGGGAGAGGTCAAGTTCTGTTCCTCTTCTTTTGGTGAAATGGAGATTGCAACCAGCAACGCTGATGGCTCCATGCGTGACCTTTCCGATATTCTTGCGGACTGCCGTGTAGCATTTGACCAGATGTCAGAATCTGAAAAAGCAAGTGCAGCACAGGCTCTTGTGGGCAAGAACGCCATGTCGGGTTTCCTTGCTTTGATGAATGCCGCGCCCCAGGACGTGGAGAAGCTGTCCTCTGCGATTGAAAACTGTGACGGCACATCACTTTCTATGGCGGAAACCATGCAGGACAACCTTGGCGGTCAGCTGACTATCTTAAAATCACAGCTGGAAGAACTGGCTATTTCTTTTGGAGAAATTCTGATGCCTGTCATCAGATCAATCGTAACGAAAATTCAGGAATTTATTGATAAACTCAACGCCATGGACCCTGCCACAAAGGAGACGATTGTGAAAGTTGCTCTCGTTGCTGCGGCAATGGGTCCTTTATTGGTGGTAATCGGCAAAGTCATATCCTCGGTGGGAAGTCTGATGACCTTTATCAGCAAAGTTCCGACTATGATTGCAGGTGCAAAGACAGCATTTTCCACTCTTGGAGCTGCCATTGGCGGTATTTCTGCACCGGTGGTGGCTGTGATTGCAATCATTGCTGTACTGGTCGCTGCTTTTGTAAATCTGTGGAATACCAATGAGGATTTCAAAAACAGCATTCTCTCCATTTGGGAACAGATAAAATCTACATTTGAAAGACTTACTTCCGGTATCGTCGACCGAATCAATGCGCTCGGCTTTGATTTTGAGAACTTCGGCGAACTTGTAAAAGCTGTATGGAATGGACTTTGTGAAGTTCTTGCCCCGCTGTTTGAGGGCGTATTTCAGCACATTGCAGATATTTTCTCTTTCGTCACCGACACCATTTTAAGTATTCTCGACATTTTCATCGGTCTGTTTACCGGAAACTGGGATCAGTGCTGGAATGGCATAAAAGACCTCTTTACAGGCATATGGGATTTCATTGTAAACTCACTCAGCAATATTCTGAACACGCTGACCGGTGTGTTAGATGTATTCCTTGGTTGGTTCGGTACTTCATGGGACGAGGTCTGGACAGCAATCAAGGATTTCTTTATTGGTATATGGGAAAGTATTTGTTCCTTTTTCCAATCAATCGCAGATTTCTTCGTAAACACCTGGAATGCGATTTCTTCCTTCTTTACGGGTATTGTAACTGCTATTCATGATACAGCAGTTTCTATTTTTACGGCTGTTTATGACTTTTTCGCAGGAATCCTGACAAGCATTCACGATTTCTTCTCCACGATTTTCAATGCCATATGGACGGTCATTTCTACGGTATGCACCACAATCTACAATACCATTTCAAGCATATGGAATACGATATATGAGTTCATTTCTCCGCTTTTGGAGGCTTTGAAATATCTGTTTGAAACCATTTTCCAGGCAATACATATCATTATCAGCAATGTGATGGACTGGATTTCCGAGAATATACAGACCATATGGAATGCCATTGTGGAGTTTATCACGCCTTTGCTTGAGGGCATTAAGTCATTCTTTGAAACCATATGGAATGCAATCAGTACTGCAATTTCCACGGTGCTGAGTACGATTTCAAATATCATCACCACAGTATGGAATGCAATTTCAGGCTTTATTTCAAACGTGATGAACACCATCAAATCGGTAATTTCCTCCATCTGGAACGCCATCAGCGGTGCGATTTCAGGTGTCGTAAATGGAATCAGAAATACGATTTCTTCCGTTTGGAACAGCATTTCTTCTACGATTTCATCGGTGATGAATACCATTCGTTCTACGGTGACAAGCATCTGGAACAGCGTAAAATCAGCGATTTCCAGTACAATCGGCGGTATTTACGATACCATTAAGGGCGGATTTGATAAGGCGGTAAATTTTGTAAAGGGACTGGCGAGTGATGCATTCAGCTGGGGTTCGGATATCATCAGCGGCATTGTTGACGGTATCAAAAGCTGTATTAACTGGATTTCCGATGCCTGTACAGATGTGGCGGATACCATCAGAAGCTATCTGCACTTCTCTGTACCGGACGTAGGTCCGCTGACGGAATACGAAAGCTGGATGCCGGACTTTATGCAGGGCTTGGCAGACGGCATTATCAAAAGCAAAAAGGTCGTGGCAAAGGCAGTATCCGGTGTGGCGGACACGATGAAGATTGCACTGAATTCCGACCTTAGCTACAAACTTGACGGCATGACAGGTGCTATCATGAACGGCGGGACTGAAAGTTCTGTGGTCAACAACTACTACAATAACGACAACAGCCGGACAGTGAATCAGACCAATAATAGTCCGAAAGCACTGTCACGGCTGGAGATTTACAGACAGACGAAGAATGCGGTGAAAGTGTAATTAAAATATGTTTAATTCACTTTTCAGCTCTAAAATTCTTTTTTCAATTTCTTGTATGACTTTAATAAATTCAGAATCAGATTTTCCTGTCGGATCATCAAGCCCCCAGTTGTCATCAAACGGTCTGCCAATAAACGGACAACCTACATTGCACCCCATTGATATGGCAATATCAGGTTCGGGAATATCAGATACCAGCTTCGAGTATTGTGTTTTCTCCATATCAATTCCGTAGAGTTGTTTCATAATGCGTACAGCATCTTGATTTATCTTCGGTTTTGTTTCTGTACCTGCAGAATAGCTTTCAAAAACATCCCCTGCAAGATGATTACCGAGAGCTTCTGCTATCTGACTTCGGCAGGAGTTGTGAACACATATAAAAGCAACTCTTTTCATTCAGTCCTCCTGTAAAACGGGCATCTCGTTTTAATACACTGAGCATTTTTATTTGAAAAATCACATGAAAAATTATCACATTCCAAATCAATGCCGTATGTTTTACTAACAAACTCAGCAGCAGTTTTAATCGCAAGAAATCCGTTTCTTTTACAGCATCTCGGACCACCGATTTCAGAAACCTTCAAAAGAACATTTGATACAAGTTGTAAATTATGCTTGTAATATTCATTGCTTGAAAGAGGTCCTGTTTCATGAATAATCGCAAGTGCTGCACCTACAGATGAAGCAGAGCCACACATTCCCCATTTCCCGCAAGTTGCTCCGGGCATATCAGAACCACGATTTGCAAGTTCATCAAGTGCTGTGTCAAGATTGAATTTTACACCCGCATTGTACATTGCGGTCATGAAGGCAGCACCATCTATTATATGATGAATGGGACCGTGCATAGGAACGTTTGAAAATTTTATGAGTTTGCGCCATATCATATATGGGTTTTTGCTTTTTTCTTTTAAGCAGATTTCTTTTATCTGATTCATTGTTTATCCTCCTGTGATGTGAAAATAGATGAAATCATATTTATCAAAGTAATATCAATGTTATCTGAATAAGAGTAGTGGGACCATTTTCCTTCTTTTCTTACGTTGACAATTCCGTTATCACACAGTATTTTCATATGATGTGAAAGCGTAGGCTGTGTAATATTCAATGTTTCCAACAGCTTGCAGGCGCATAATTCTCCACCATGAAGCATCTGAAGAATTCGGATCCTATTTTCATCACCAAGTGCTTTAAAAACCGAAGCTACATTTTTACAGTCTGTCATCATTTGTACGCCTCTTTCATATTGGTAATTATCTATATGACATTATAACATATAGATTGATGGCTGTCAATATGTTTTTACAGAAAGGAGTGATTCCAGATGTTCTATACCCTAACCCTCGAAAACGAAACCGGTCAGCAAATCGACTTGTCCAAAACAGCAAACAGGTTCATGTTCTCAAAGATTGAAGGGCTGAATCCGCCTGCCGGAACAGTCAGCACATCAAGCTATGCCGGAATGGACGGCAGCTACCTCAACAATGCTTTCATTGAAAAGCGAAACGTGGTCATTCCCTTTGAAATGCGTGGCTTTGATGTTGAAAAACGCAGGCATGAGCTGTATCAGGTGGTCAAGCCATCACGATACATCAAAATATATTACTCCACAAAAAACATCTCTGTGTATGCTGAGGGTATTGTGGAGACCTGCGAAATGGAGAACTTTGAAATGCTGACCAAAGGGCAGATATCTATTCTCTGCCCCGATATTTACTGGTATTCCACAGAAACGCAGATTGCCGAATATTCCAAAATCCGTGGCGCTTTTCACTTCATTTTCCCCGATAACGATGAACCGTTTCCAATCGGTCAATACAGTACACAAAACATCATGACCATTGTCAATGACGGTGATGAAGTGGGCTTTACCCTTGAAATCAGCGGAGGTCCTGCAAAGAATCCAACTATTTACAACGCTTTGACGGACGAATATATGCAGATTCTCGGCGATATCAAAGACGGCGATATCATCACCATAACTACGAAAACTGGCAATAAGACGGTTACACTGGAGCGTGAGGGCGTTACCACAAATATCATCAATCGGCTTGTTTCGGGTTCCACCTGGCTTACCTTAAAGCAGGGAGAAAATAAGTTTTATGTCCGTGCGTCTGAGGGACTGTCAAGCCTGAAAGTCCGTCTGATACACCGCAATGCATACTTGGGAGTGTGATTTATGCAGATTGAAATATACAATATGATTCCGGCTGATGACAAACTCTCCATAACTCTGGAGGCAGTGTGCGACAGCTTTTCTTCTCTCCTGTGGGATATTGAATACTATGCCTGCGGTGTATTTGAAGTGTACATTGCCGCATCTCCGAAAAATATTGAAATCTTCCGGACAGGCAGAATTGTGGGGCGTGATGATGATAAAGAACACTACGGACTGATTGAATCGGTACAGCTGGAAACAGATGCAGAAGACGGCGACTATCTCATTGTGAGCGGTCGCTTTTTAATGTGTCTGCTGGAGAGAAGAATCATTTATCCCACTTTCAACTTTACAAAGAAAGTTTCATACGCACAGATCGTGAATAATGTGGTGCAGTATAACGCCTGCAGGACAGGTGCGAGAAAGATTCCGGGGCTTTCGATTGGTGATTCTTCCGGCTCTTGCTGGAATCAGAACACCAAACTGCAAATCAGCTACGATAACCTTATGAAATGGATATACACCATTTGCGAGAAAATCGGTGGGACTGCCAATATACGACTGGTAAAGACGACCGATGAACAGTATGAAATGCTGCTTGAATTGTCTGAGGGTACAGATAGAAGTATCTTACAAGAGGATAACCCACATATTGTTTTCTCAGACGGATATAACAATCTGCTTTCATTTTCCTATTCCACAGATAGTTCTGTGCAGAGAAACTATGCCTACATATTGGGCAATGGCGAAGGAGAAGAGAGAAAACATACCACATATTGTGACGGCGATGAACCGGAACATCTTGACCGCTATGAGGTGTACGTGGACGCAAAGGATATGGCGGACGAAGAACAGGAAGACGGCGCATCCAAACCAATTCCCGATGATGAATACATCAATCTTTTACAGGAAAAAGGCAAGGAGAGCATGGTGCAGCCCCTTGTGGTTTCTGAATCGCAGATTGCGGTACAGCAGGCACAGTTCCGATATGGTGTAGATTATTTCGTGGGAGATTATGTGACAGTGGAACACCGCAGATTTGGTCTGCGGCAGAATAAAATACAGCTGATCGGTATGATTGAGAGCTTCGACCAGAACGGCAGAAATCTCACACCCACATTCAAGGAGGTATGACTATGGCATTTTCATATGGATTTTTCAACGCAAAGAATCTCGACAGAACATATACTGCCGAGAATTTCTGTGACTATCTTGGCAGTATCATCTGCAACGGCATTCAGGACAATTACGGTCAGTGTTTCAAGCTGACAGCAAACAAGCTAAAACTGACTATCGGCAGCGGCAAAGCTTGGATAAACGGACATTACTTTCTTTCTGATACGCCGTATACTTACGACCTTTCAGGCTATGTGAATGAATCTCTGGGCAGATATTTATCAGTAGGTATCTGCTGTAATACAGGTGAAAACTATCGCAAGATAGAGTTTGAAATTCTATCCGGTACACCTGCCACATCGCCGTCAATTCCAAGATTCAAAGATACAGAAACCAAAACATATCTCACCCTTTGTGCCGTCAGGATTGATGCCGGTGCAGCAGAAATTAAAATAACGGATTACAGGGAAAATACAACCTACTGCGGATATGTACGCTGTATTCTCGGAAAATGCAAGGTCACGGATATGATGTCACAGCTTTCGGAGATTACAGCACAGATAAATGATTACAATTCAACCATTCTTCAGCTAACCAATCAGGTGTCAGAACTGACAACAAAGGTAGATGAAATGACCGGAGATGTGGTTTCAGTCGGCAAATGCGGTGCTGATATCAACTACGTTCTCTACTCTGACGGCAGGTTGATTCTCAAAGGCACGGGAGCAATGTATGATTATATGGGTGCATATGAAACAAGCGGAAACAAATCTCCGTTCTGCGAAAATGATAACATCACTTCTGTTGTCGTTTCAGAAGGCATCACAACGGTTGGTGAATATGCTTTCCAATACTGCAACAATCTGAAAACAGCCACTCTTCCGACAACGCTCAGAACCATCAAGCGAAATAGTTTCATACCGCACATTGATGAATATCTGGTGCATCAGAATCTTTATGGACTGACTGAAATTACAATTCCGTCTAAAGTGACCGAGATAGCAAAGTCTGCCTTTGCAGGTACAGCTATCAAATCCCTTACCATTCCCGCATCTGTGACAACAGTCGGTGAACAGGCGTTTGGAGAATGTCAGAAGCTTGAAACCGTTCGATATAGCGGTAAGGTCATCGGTGACAGAATGTTTGTACGCTGTATCAAGCTGAAGAATTTCACGATCACCAAAAGCACAACAGAACTTATCGGCGGCTGTTTCAACTACTGTGAAAGCCTCACGCAAATCACTTATGAGGGCAGTCTTGCTGAATGGAGTGCAGTAAAAAAGAACACCAACTGGGACGGTCATTCAAGCAGTACAGTAGATAGTCCGCTTGTCAGGATTCAGTGCCTGGACGGATATATGGAATATGATGCAGATGCGGAAACTTGGGAGGAAGTGAAGGCATGATAAAATTTCTTGTAAAGGGACAAAACATCGAAACTCTGGAGCATGAGGTCATTGCAGCTGACCAGATTGCTTTTGTAAAGATACACTTTGTATTTGATAACAGCTGGAAACCGCTGCATAAGGTGGTACAGTTCACTCAGGACGAGTTCACCTACAACAGAGTTCTTGGCTTTGATGAGACAAGCTGTGTGCTGCCGGCAGAACTCGCTGCTGGTGCTGTGAAAATGTCTCTTTTCGGTTATGATGCAGAATCATCGGAAACTGTCAGGGCAACAACGGTTGTGAAAACGCTGCATATCAGACCGTCTGGTTTTGACGGTGAGAGCAGCAATGTACCGCCAACGCCCGACCTTTATCAGCAGTTGCTTCAAAAGATAAGTGAAAAGGGAGCTGACGGCAAGTCGGCATTTGAGATTGCTGTAGAGAATGGCTTTATTGGTACAGAAACTGAGTGGCTGGAAAGCCTGAAAGGTTCTGACGGAAAAGATGGAACTGACGGAACAAATGGACAGGACGGTAAAGATGGCATTGACGGTGCTCCTGGAACTGACGGAAAATCTGCATATGAAATTGCCATTGCAAATGGCTTTATTGGCACAGAAGCGGAGTGGCTTGAAAGCCTGAGAGGTTCTGATGGCAAGGATGGTGAACAGGGTCCTCCAGGGAATGACGGAAAAGACGGCATCACGCCTGATATATCAGATTATCCGGATAAAGCAGATTTTGAGGAACTGCAGCAGAAATTACAGTCTTTGCAGGATAGCACTATGGATTATATCATGGGTCTTACAAGCAGATGCGATTCGTTTGATGCCGACACTCAGCAGCTAAGAGATTCTGTTCAGTTTGATTTTCAGACAAAGGAAGAAGAAATCCTTGCTCTTGAAACCAGAATTATCGCTCTTGAAAGCCGCTCCGGTATTGAATACATCACGGTCTTTTCTTCCGGCAGTGATGCTTTGCAGAAATATGGTGAGAGCGTCTACACTTATTACAACGATGGTTACCGTTCACTTGCAGGCTTTGCGGAAAGTTATCCCCATTTCTGCTGTGCAGAGAATGACTATGCTTTGTACTTCAATCAGTCGGATTTCAGCTGGGCAGGAACTGTATTTGTGCTTTGCCTGACACCGGTTGCTCTCACTTCTTCCATGAATCTGATTCTCAGCTATACAGTCGGCGCATCACAGGACGCTGAATTTTATCTGGTGAAGAAAGCTGATAAGACCGGGACTGAACTGGCTCAGTATATCTATGGGGAAATTCAGGCAGGAAATGCAGTAACTTTACAATTCAAATGGCTTTATTCCGATACATATATTTCCGTGATGCAGTCATTGGAAAATGTACCGGATGGAGAATATTATCTTGCCTTCAAAGGCACATCGGACAATTCACATCCGATGGTAAAATCAATCAAATTTATGGGAGGATGATGTTTATGAAGGAATGGCTTTGTACAATCGCAGGCATTGTGGGCGGATTTATCGCAACGCTATTTGGCGGCTGGGATTCTGCACTTGCAACACTTGTGGTCTTTATGGGTATTGATTTTGCAACAGGTCTGGTCACTGCAGTCATGGGAAAATCCAAACATAGCAAAAGCGGTGCGCTAAATAGCAAGGCAGGCTGGATTGGTCTTGCGAAGAAGTTCTGCATTCTGCTCATGGTTGTGGTTGGTGTGAGAATCGATATTCTCATCGGCACAAACTACATCAGAGATGCGGTCTGCATCAGCTTCTGTCTGAATGAGCTGCTGTCTATTGTGGAAAATACCACGCTGATGGGCGTACCCTATCCGCCTGTATTCAAAAAAGCAATTGATGTTCTGCAAACAAAAGTAGGCAGAGTGGAAGAAGAAATCAAGGAGGAAAATGACAATGGCAATTCTGAAACCTGATAACACAACAACTCTTTGCGGTGTAACCGTCAACGAATTTCTGCTCACAAAACACAATCCAAACCACATCGATATGCCCTCCGTTTCTATGGAGGGCAAAGTTATCGGTATTACTGTTCACAACACAGATTGGATTTCGGTAGCAAGTGGAACGACACCTGCGGAGCAATACACCAGAGCAACTTACAATGGCAATATGAAAGACGTCAGAGTACATTATTATGTAGACAACACCTGTGCTTGGCAGAATCTGCCCCTTAGCCTCTCCGGCTGGCACGCCGCTGACGGCAGTGGAAACGGCAACCGCAGAAATATCGCTATTGAGTGTATTATGTCTTCTGCATACAACGATAAGGACAAGAAGTCGGAGGATAATTGTGCCAGGCTTGCGGCAGCACTTTTGAAAAAGTACAACCTGGACATCAATCACCTCTACACCCATACCCATTGGCTGAATGTCCGTGACGGAAAATCGGGTACTGTGGACTATCTCAATACGGCGAAGAATTCTTACAAAAACTGTCCTGCCTACATTCTGCCTCATTGGGCGGAATTTAAGAAGAAGGTCGAATCTTATCTGAGTGCTGGTTCTACATCTACAACTCCAAATCCTACACCTGCAAATCAGCTTTACAGAGTAAGAAAGTCCTGGTCTGACGCTAAAAGCCAGATTGGTGCATATTCTTCTCTGGAAAATGCAAAGAAAGCCTGCAAGACTGGCTATAGCGTTTTTGATAATTCAGGAAAAGTGGTATATACCGTTGCCGAAAAGACATATACAAAAGGCGCAAAAATTACGCTGAACAATACCACATTGTATTCCTCCAGCACAGTCAAGACTGGAACAAAGAAATCCGGAACGTACTATCTCTATGATGGACAGGTTGTAAATGGCAAAATGCGTATTACAAATTCTGCTGCAAACTGCGGAAAAACGCCTGCCGGTTCCTATGTCACCGGTTGGGTGAACAAGGCTGACATCTGATAACGATCCCCACGAGATATGAATTTTTCATATTTCGTGGGGATTTTTTGTTTTTCGGTACTCAAAAGCCATATTTCCGTCCTATGTAAAGTAGGAGGTGATTTCAATGACAGATGCACAAAAATCTACTGTACTCACATTGCGTTCAAAGGGAATGTCGTTTTCTATGATAGCGGAAACTGTAGGATTGTCTGTCAACACGATAAAATCCTTTTGCAGCAGACATAAAGGGCAGTTCTGCCTTTGCTGCGGCGAGCCAATCACGCAGCCGCCAAGAGTACGTCAGAAAAAGTTCTGTTCGGATAAATGCAGAATGAAATGGTGGAATGCTCATATAAAAGATGTTAACAGGAAAGCCATGTACGATTTTATCTGCTCAAATTGTGGTAAGCCTTTTCAGGCATACGGCAATAATCACAGAAAATACTGCTGCCACAGATGCTATATTCTTGCACGATTTGGAGGTGAAAAAGATGGATATTCAGAAGGAAGCCATGTACCAGGTGACGATGAGCATTGTAAAGAAGATGTTTCATGCAAATTTGATTTCGGAGGATGAATATCGTCAGATTGATACAATGTTCAGGGAGAAATACGAGCCGAAAATCGGCACATTATTCGTTGACTTAGAGCCTGAACAGCGGTAATATGTGTAGTGAAAGGAGGGCTGTTATGCGTAAAATCATCAAAATAGAACCTACGGAGCCCGTATTGCCAAGGCGAAAGCGAGTGGCTGCTTATGCTCGTGTATCAATGGAGTGTGAACGCCTTATGCATTCAATGTCAGCACAAATAAGCTACTATAGCGAACTGATACAAAAGAATCCCGAATGGGAGTACGCAGGTGTTTATGCTGATAATTTTATATCAGGAACAGAGACCAAGAAACGGCAGGAGTTTCAGAGAATGATTTCTGACTGTGAAAAAGGACTCATTGATATTATCCTTTGCAAGAGTATATCACGATTTGCCAGAAACACAGTGGATCTTCTGGAAACGATACGGCATCTGAAAGATATCGGTGTTGAAGTACGATTTGAAAAAGAGAACATCAATTCCTTGTCGGGTGATGGCGAACTGATGCTGACCATTCTCGCCAGCTTTGCACAGGAAGAAAGCCGTAGTCTTTCTGAAAATGTAAAGTGGGGCATTCGGAAACGCTTTGAAAAAGGTGATCCATGCAATCGAAATCCAATACTCGGCTATGAATGGGTTGATGACAAACTGGTCGTTGTCCCGGAAGAAGCAGAAATTGTAAAGAGAATATTCCGAAACTTCCTTGACGGAAAATCAAGGCTGGAAACGGAACGGGAACTGAATGCCGAAGGTATCACAACAAAGAGAGGATATCGCTGGATAGATTCCAATATAAAGGTTATTCTGACCAATATCACGTATACAGGCAATATGCTTCTGCAAAAGGAATACATTACCGACCCGATTACCAAACGCCGAAAGAAGAATAACGGCGAACTGCCAAAATACTATGTGGAAAATACGCATGAAGCCATTATAGATATGGAGACTTTCAGGTGGGTGCAGGAGGAAATGGAAAGAAGGAAAAAGTTAGGCCCTCTGGCAAACAAATCACTGAATACCTGCTGCTTTACAGGAAAAATCAAGTGTCCTTTCTGCCATAAAAGCTATATGCATGAAGTCAGAACAGACCGAGGTTATGCAGAATACTGGCTTTGTGGAAGCAGAAAGATAAAAGGCGGTCGCTGTACTGTCGGCGGCAGTATCAATCATAAGCACTTACAGGAAACCTGTGCAAAAGTACTTGGATTGCAGGAATTTGATGAGGCTGTTTTTCTTGAACGTGTGGATGTTATTTATGTTCCGAAGCGTGAAACATTAGAGTTTCATCTGAAAGACGGAACAGTTGTAACGGAAGCGTGTAAAAACACAGGCCATCAGGACTGCTGGACGGAAGAACGAAGGGCTGCCACTTCCTTGAAACGCAAAAATGGAAAAAGACCGAATCGGGCGGATATGACTTGTTTCTCAAAAGTGATTAAATGCGTAAGGTGCGGATGTAATTTCCGAAAAGGCACACGCACCTCTGCAAATGGCGACAAAGTTAGTCACTGGAGATGTTCGGAACATAAAGGATGTAATTCCGTAAGTCTTCGTGATGATTTACTGCGTACTATGGCAGCACAGGTTCTCAGCATCGATGCATTTAATGAAGAGGAGTTTGAACAGAGAATTGACCATATCGATGTGGAAGAAGACAGACTGGAGTTCTATTTTCGAGATGGTCATTCTGTAACGGATCATTGGCCAATACCAAGGAGGAAAAAATGCCAAAAATAACGAAAATACCTGCATCAATCAGCCGATACACATCAGCACCGATTGATGCACCTGTCAAGCGTAAGGTTGCTGCCTATGCTCGTGTGTCAACCGACAGCGAAGAACAGTTAACTTCATACGCTGCTCAGATAAGCTATTACACTGAATACATAAAAGGACGTGAGGACTGGGAGTTTGTTGGGGTGTACACTGATGAGGGTATCAGCGGTTGTTCCACCAAACGCAGAGAGGGCTTTCAGCGAATGATATCGGACGCAATGGCAGGAAAAATTGACCTTATCATAACAAAAAGTGTGAGCCGTTTTGCAAGAAATACTGTTGACAGCCTGACAACCATTCGTCTTCTGAAAGAAAATAACGTGGAGTGTTATTTTGAAAAAGAGAATATCTGGACGTTCGACGGCAAAGGAGAACTGCTTCTTACCATTATGTCGAGTATAAGCCAGGAAGAAGCACGTTCTATTTCAGAGAATGTAACCTGGGGACACAGAAAGCGTTTTGCCGATGGTAAAGTTAGTGTTGCCTACAGCCGGTTTCTCGGATATGACAAAGGCCCTGATGGAAAAATGGTTGTGAACCCGGAACAGGCCGAAATTGTAAAGCTGATATACCGTCTGTTTCTTGAAGGCATGACACCGCATACGATTGCTATTCATTTAACAGAGAAAGGCATTAAAACGCCCGGCGGAAAAGATAAGTGGAATGCAACTACAATCCGCCGTATTCTGACAAATGAAAAGTACAAAGGTGACGCACTCCTTCAGAAAGAATTTACTGTGGACTTTCTGACCAAAAAGACAAAGAAAAACTGTGGTGAAATACCGATGTACTATATCGAAGATGACCATGAAGCCATTATCGATCCTGCAGTATTTGATATGGTTCAGCAGGAAATGGAACGCAGAAAGACAGGAACATCACGCTATAGCGGTGTCAGTATCTTTTCAAGTAAAATTAAGTGCGGTGAATGCGGAGGGTGGTATGGGGCTAAGGTCTGGCACTCCACCGACCAGTACCGTAAAGTTATCTACCGCTGCAACAACAAATATAACGATGAGCGCTGTACTACACCGCACATCATGGAAGAGGAAGTAAAGGCTGTGTTTCTGAAAAGCCTGAATAAGCTGCTTGCCAATCGGGATGAACTGATAGAAAACGTAAAGCTGATTTGTGATAAGCTGACCAATACATCAGAACTGGAAGCCGAAAAAGAAAAATATGCCGGGGAAATGTCCCTTGTTGCGGATATGGTTCAGGCGGCAATGCTGGAGAATGCTCGTATCGCACTCGACCAGGAGGAGTACCGGCAGAAAAATGATGTCCTTTCCGCACGATTTGAGGCGGCAAAGAAAAAGCATGACGAATTGGCCATGCGGATTGAAGAAATAGAAACACGAGGACAGAATCTCCGCCACTTTCAGGAAACGCTGGAATCCTTAAACGGACAGGTGACTGAATTCGATAGCGACCTTTGGGGTTCATTGGTTGATTACATCACGGTTTATGAGAACGGAGAAAAAACGGTTACTTTCAGAGATGGAAGTGTGATTTAAGAGAATGATGAAATAAAGGGTCTACTGCAGTATGTGCGTACTGTAGCAGACCCTTTTTGTTTGACTCCTTAAGAGGTAGTGGTTATGCGTTTTGGTCTTTCAAATATCTGATTGATAAAAAGAAGAAATGGGTCAAATACCCGATTAAACAGCCACATATAAATTGAGCCAAATACATTTGTAAAAATACGAAGTAAAACTGCATAAGCAAGACCAAAAGTTGGTACAGCCACTGTAATTGCGCTGAATGCATTAAATGCAGATTGCCATACATAGCTGGCAGAGAATCCGGTTCCGATTCCTCCAATAATTCCAAGGCAAGGACGAATTTCTTCCGGCAAAATCAAATATGAAATAAAAAAGATTGCACTGCCTAATATATTGCCTAAAACACGATGCTTTGTGCGATATTCGACATCTTTACGAAATGGTATCAGAACGGACATTGCGGCAATACCAATCCAGTATACTCTCGGAACATTGAGAAGTGCAGCGATTAACATTGCACTGGAAATGCCCACAGAAAGACAGATTTGCCATCTGGTACGGGAAGAAGAAAGATGAATCTCTTTAAATAAGTCCATGAAGCTGCGTTTATATTCCACCTTGCGATGCTTAAAATATAGAATAGAGGCGGTCAAAACAGCTCCGATCAAAAGACTGATCAAACGCATCTGGTATGCTTTTCCGCTTACATCATAACCAAACAGGAGAAGATAGGAAAGCACAAAAGTAGAATGGTTGAACATCGTAATGTTATGACATCCTATCAGTGCCAGAGCGAAAATGCAGATGAGATTGATGCAGAATGACAGTCCGGTGGGAGCGAGATTAGACAGCTTCGGACCAAATGCAAGAATACCATAGATGAAAAGAATTCCAAGTGTGCCCTGAGAATTCTGGATTCCAAGGTCGGAATATCGAAATGATAACACGCAAAGCAGTACAACTACACCGGCAATGCTGTTTTCATTGCCAAAAAGTACAGAAAATAATGTGACAAAGGAAACACAAAAAGCAACAACCAGTGCAATTTTGAATAGATAAACAGCAATATGCTTACATTTATCTTTTGGATTCTTAAAACTTGCAATATACGATTTTGAACCTGCCTGGTTGAGTTGAAGTTCCTGATAAAAATTCATAAGTTACCTCCCATTTTTCATCATTAGATCATTAGCTTCTTTAATGTATTTTATTAAGGCTTCGAATTTTTCGTCTCCGAGGATTTTTCGAAGCCGATAAATAGGCTCCAGACAATACTGGTATGTCTTTTCCAGCTCCATTGTTCCTTTGGCAGTACAAAGGAGCGTATAACTTCGTTTATCATTTGAATTATATTTCTTTTGTAAAAGTTCTTTACGTTCAAGATGTTCGATTAACCGGCTCACTGCAGATTTGCTTAAGCCTGTCAGTACCGTTAATTCAAGGGGTGTCAGTTCTGCGTCTGATAATACAATACGGGAGAGAAGATCCAGTTCCTGCGCAGATGTAATGCCGCCTTTTTGGGCACGCTTTATTTGAAGACTCGTAAAAAGCCGAATTTCCTGTGCTTTTTTCATCATTTCTATCCAGCTCATGTCTTTCATACCTCATGCCTCCTTTTTACCAGAAAATATAGTTCACAATGTAAACTATCCAGCAGTATACACCTATCAGATAAATTTGTCAAGCTTTTGAGATATATTTCTGAAGATTAAATAATTTTTTCTCTTTGGAGAGGAATCTTTCGTGCGATGTGATGAAAAGCGGAATATGCTTTGACTGGGTTGATTTTTTGCTTGGCACCTGAACAACGGTGCTGCCGTATTTTTTAAGAAAAACATCTTGAAAAAATGTGCGAAATTGTTTATAATATACTTATAACAAATTTCACAGTTTATCGGTGCATCATTCGCTCAAATGCACCCAGTAATCTACAAATGCAACCGCTTGGGTGCATTTTCGTGTATGCGTTAAATTGTATCACTTTCGGTACGGCAATAGAGAAAAAAGAGTCCACTTTAATACAATGTAACAAAGGGTGTGCATAATTTTAGAAGCACATAAAAAGACGGAAAAACAGCCTGAAAAAATGTGTCAAATACGCAATACAAGGACAGAAGAAAATGCACCCACTAAGCGAAAAAACCAGTAACCACGGGGGTTTGATGAGTGTGCTATCGTTAGAAGGTTATGAGAAAGCAGTAGCGTGATTGATACAAGATAACCATTGGGTGCAAGTGTGAAAACCCCATAGAATAAGGCTTTGTGAGAATGACCCGTAAAAGAGGGTCTTATTTTTTTGCCTGGAAACAGGAAAATGGCAACATCGGTAGCAGTGAAAACAGGCAGTTTTTGCATACGGTATTAACGATAGCAAAGAGGTATCGTTGCAAGGTTTAATGTTATAACGATTGTAATTTGTGTAGACCTACCAGTCTTTGCACATACCCCTTGACTTTTCTGCCTTTCAGAGTGATGTATGTTACAAACTCGGAATAGGAGGTCTTTTCAATGCTTGAAAATGAAGTTGATTACCGTTTGGCAAAGATGCTGCTTGGCTGTCTTTACCACGATGGCTTACTTACAGAAAAACAAATGCAGAAGGTCTGGGATAAATTACTGGAATACTACCACCCGCCGTTTCAGTCGGTTGAGGTCAGAAAAGAAATCGGAGATGGGGTGACGGTCGGTGAGCGATAAAATTGTCAAGAAGGTGGAGAACCTGCCACAGCTTACGGCTGTTAAAAGAACGGATAAACTCATCCAGCGAGTTGCTGCCTATGCTCGTGTTTCTACGGGCAAGGAAGAACAGCAGACCAGTATTGTGGCACAGAAGGAATATTACACAGATTACATCAAGAGCTATGCCGGATGGCAGTTCGTAGGTGTTTACGCAGACGAAGGCATCAGCGGCTGCAGCACCAAAAGACGAGAGCAGTTCAAACAGCTGATGAGTGATTGTATGGCGGGTAAGATTGATATGGTGCTGACCAAGTCCATATCACGTTTTGGCAGAAATACGGTAGATACGTTGACAGCAATCCGTGAGTTGAAGAGTAAAGGCATAGGAGTGTATTTTGAGAAAGAGCAGGTTTGGACAATGGACTCCAAGGGCGAATTCATCATAACACTTATGTCCTCACTGGCACAGGAAGAATCACGCTCCATGTCAGAGAACATACTGTGGGCAGTCAGAAAACGATATGCCCAGGGCAAAGGCAGCTTTGCCTACTCAAGAGTTCTCGGCTTGGATAAGGGCAAAGAGAAATTTGAAATAGTTGTCAATCGTGAAGAAGCAGTTATCGTGTGCAAGATATTTCGAATGTTCATCCAGGGATTAACACCGCACACAATTGCAATTGCCTTAACAGCGGCAGGAATACCTTCTCCCGGTGGCTGTGAGGTGTGGAGTGCAGCAACTGTTCGCAGGATGCTTTCAAATGAGAAATACAAAGGCGATATGCTTTTACAGAAGGAATTTACGGTAGATTTTCTAACGAAGAAGGTCAAGAAAAATGAAGGCGAACTGCCACAATATTATGTTTCCAACAACCACGAGCCGATTATCGACCCGTGGCTTTTTGATTTTGTGCAGGAAAACTTTAAGAACAGGAAAAGGGAGAATAAACGCAGATACAGCGGTATTGGTTTCTTTAGTAGCAAAATTATATGCGCCAAGTGCGGTGCGACATTTGGCCCCAGACCGTGGCATTCCACTTCCTACAATAATTCAGTATGGCAGTGCCGTAACCGCTATTCGGCCGTGAAATGCAAGACCACGAATATCTATGACAAGCTGCTGTTTTATGTCCTGCACGATGTGGCAAGAAAAAAGATTGTGGCAAAGGACATACGGACAGCAATAGTGGAATTCGCAGCAGATGCGGTCAGTGCTGACAGGCTGGCAGCCATTGAACGCTACATAGAGAACTTTGAAAGCATGAGTGCCTGGAAGATGCTTTCCGATGCAGATGACCTTTCATTCGTGATTGACAGAGTTCTGGTCAAGCCGGATAGGGGCATTGAGGTGCTGTGGCTGGATGGCAGTGTGGATGGATATGAAATTCCGAGGTATACACCGAAAGGCGGAATAGAAGCCTGTATGTCTTTTTGGCATTGTAAAAGTAATTACATTTACAATGCCAAAAAGACATAGAAAATATTTTGTAATAGGGCTTGCAATTACAACTTAAATATGCTAAAATATGAAGTGTAAGACTATATGGAAATGGAGGAGCTGCAGTTGAGCGAAATGAAAAGAAAAACGCCTATGGAACATTTGAATATTGGTGAGTTCAACCGTGGGCAATCTTCAAAATTAATCCGTAATTTAGTGGAAAAAGATAATGCTGCATTTATACAAAAAAATGGGAAGCCAATAGCCGTTGTTATCTCCTATGAACGATACGAGCGATTGCTTAAGTCTGGCATTGATATCAATGAGTTCTGAGTATTCAAAACATGATTAAGGAGGTAACGGAGATGGTTGCGAAAAATTATGGTGTTGTTTATACACCGAATAGACTGGCTGAGTTCGCAGCAGAACTTTTATATAGGGAAGCAGCAGAAACTAATACAGAAATAAAGTCGGTGTTGGATCCTGCGTGTGGCGAATGCGCATTGCTATGCGCTGCAAAGAAATATTTTAATGGTAATGTAAAATATTTGGGAATTGATGTCGATAAAGAAGCGATAATGAATGTTGAGGATGATTTTGAAATTCTTTATAATGATTCAATTCTTCCGCGAAATGTAAAAAAAAAGACGGCAGAATATTGGAAAAGCAAGATGCCAGTAATATCTGCTATAATTGCAAATCCGCCGTGGAGTTCTGAAAAAATATATGTGCGAGAAGAATTGCAGAGTGCCGGTTTCTCGTTGACCACAGGACAATATGATAGCTTTGTGCTATTTATTGAGTTGGCATATAATCTGCTTGATGAGGGAGGATACTTTTCGTTTATTATCCCCGATTCGTTATTTGATGCACAAAACGAAAAACTAAGAAGATTTTTGACTGAAAAGATGCAAATCAAAGTGATTGCCAGACTTGGAGAGAAGATTTTTGAAGAAGTGAATAGAGCAACTACTGTTATTGTTTGCAGAAAAGAAAAGCCAGTCAAAGATTCTGTCACCCACTGTTTCAGACTTACTACGGAAGAAAGAAGAAAGTTTTTGAATTCGAATCAGAGTCTGTTAAACTTTTACAACGAAGATGTGCATGATGTGTTGCAAGGGCGATTTGCTGAAAACGCTGCCTGTAACTTTGACGTTGATACACGCACTGATGAAGAGGCATTGTTGGCTAAAATTAAGAAGCAGTCTATAAGTTGGGATGATACATTCATTTTTGGTCGAGGTGTTGAGATATCCAAAACAGGAAAGGTCGTATTTTGTCCTTCATGTGGTTATGCCCAAGGGTATAAAAAATCACAAATGGCTGAAGGAAAAAAAGAATGTACGAACTGTGGCAGTGAGATATCGGTTACTACGGCAAGTGTTCAAAATGTTATTTCAAAAAGTCAAACGTCACAGACTGTTCAGATATATGTTGGAGAGAATGTTCGGAGATATGGAATAACAGGAGAATGCTATATCAAACCCAACATTCCCGGAATCAATTATAAAAATCGAGCGATGTACAACCCACCGAAACTGTTGGTGAGAAAGACTGGACTTGGAATATATGCATCGATTGATTATACGGGAAGCATGACAAGTCAGACTGTATATATTTTGAAATTTAAAAACAGTCAACATAAGGCTCCGTTGGAATATTATCTGGCATTGCTTAACTCACGAGTGGTCTACTATTTTTATTTGAAAGTATATGGAGAAAATGAATGGAAGTCCCATCCGTACTTTACGAAACAGATTATTTATTCTCTGCCCATTAGAGAATATGAGGATAGTGAGTTAGATAAACAGATCATTAAAGTGGCAACGGAATTGGCGCATAAATATGAATATGTCAAGGATGTTCAGCTTGAGAAGTTGGTAATGAAAAAGTATGGTCTGTCAGAGACCGAAAGCAATATGGTTTATGGTGAGATGAATCGTCTGCCTGACTTGAGTGCGATTAACAATATGAAAGTTGAGGTGGAAGCGAATGTATAGATATATAGGAAACAAATCAAAGCTGACTCCATACATTCTTGATAGGGTGGAACAGCTTATTGGAAAAACAGGAACTGTTGCTGACATTATGGCTGGAACAGGAACTGTGGCATTAGAATTGAGAAAAGCAGGTTATTCGGTTATCGCATCTGATGTAATGACCTATTCGTACCATCATTTGATGGTTAATCTTTGCTTAGATTCAGCTCCTTCTTTTTCTGGGCTTGTGAATCATGGAGCAATAGGCAAGAATGAGGTGGATGCATATGGTGCAGTCCTGACTTATTTAAATTGCATTGAACCCAAAGAAGGTTTTTTCTTCAAGGAATTTTCTCCTGGTGGAACACCGCAGAATGGTTGCGACCCGAGAAAATATTTCACTACGGAAAATGCAAAGAAAATTGATGCGATTAGAGAAAAAATAAATGAGTGGATTGATAATGGATATGTGAGCAAAGCTGAAGAATCGCTTTTAAAACATACTCTTATTATGGCAGTAAACGAGGTTGCCAATATATCTGGAACCTACGGATATTTTTTGGCTGATTTCAAAAAGAATGCCAATGCACAGATTGATTTAAAACCTGTGGAATTTTGTTCTGTGAATTCAACTGGTCACATGGTAAAATTGGGATTTGCTGAAAATTTAGCTGCAACAATTACAGCTGATTTGTGCTACATCGACCCTCCGTATATGAAGAGACAGTATGCTGCAAATTATCATATTCTGGAAACCATTGCACGAGGAGATTTCCCTGATGCTGTTGGCAAAAGTGGTTTGCGTGACTGGTGGGAGCAACACTCTAAATTGTGTACCAAAACACGAGGATTACAATCGTTTGAAAAGATATTAGGTGATATGCATTGTCCGAAATTTCTGATTAGCTACAGCGAGGATGGTTTGTTTACGCTGGGGCAATTAGAAGAATGCTTTAGCAAGTTTGGAACTGTTGAAGTTCAAGAAATTGATTACAATCGATTTAGAAGCAATGATAGCAAGTTGCCTAAAAAACTGAAGGAATATTTGATTTCTATAGAAAGGCAGGTATAAGTGAATGGAGTGCATTGAAAGAATATTTTACAGAAAGATTAATCCTTCTGATTTCAAAAAGTTGTATGATATTGACAAACCAGAAGGTGGCGGTGGTCAGACATACTTGGAAGCCGCTGGTATTTCAAATGAAAAAATCGTTGATTTCCTTTCCTATGCGGAGGTTACAAACAGTCCTTTGCCAGATGAAACAAGGTCTGTTTATACATTCAATGCCTATGTTTTGGGCGATTCAAAGGGTAAATGTTCGTTTGTAGAATTTGCACCTCGCAAAGGAAGAAATAACTATCGTATAAGCCGCCAGAATATGAAATATAAACATCCGGCATGGAGTTTGGATAATGGATTTCCCGAACCATCAAAAGGTGATGATGGCGAATACACATCTGCAGGCGATTTTGTGGGAATCATTGATAATCTTGTTATTCTTATCATAAGAACTACAAATCGGCGTTATTATGCAGGTTTTGTAAATACAGCGACAATGCCAGAGAACTGGCCGCATAATATTGGCTTAGAGGGCATTTTTAGTGGTGAACGCAGAGATGTACTAAATATGGATGCGTATAAACTACAGTTTGTTAATGATGCCAGTAATCCATTCGGTGATTATGTCCCAACAATCGAAGAATGTAATCGAGCGACTACTGGCTGCAATGTGCTTTTGTACGGAGTTCCCGGAGCAGGAAAGAGTTGGACAATTGAACATGAATATTGTGCCGATGAAGGGTGTATGGAGCGATTGGTTTTTCATCCGGATTATATGTATTCGGATTTCGTTGGACAAATTTTGCCTGTAGTAAGGGACGATGACAAGGTTCGTTATGAGTTTACGCCGGGTCCGTTTACTAAATTATTGAAAAAAGCATATTGGAATCCAGAACAGTCTTTTTACCTTATAGTTGAAGAAATAAATCGTGGTAATGCACCAGCTATATTCGGTGAAATATTTCAGCTTTTGGATAGAAAAGATGAAGACGAAATAGATGAAAATGGGGAGATTCTCTACAAAAAAGGCACAAGTGAGTATGGAATAACAAATGCCAATATTGCACGAATCGTTTATGGTGATGAAAACCATAAGGTTCGAATTCCTGCAAATATGTCTATTTTGGGTACGATGAACACTTCTGACCAGAATGTATTTACATTGGATACGGCTTTCCAGAGAAGATGGATTATGAGAATGATTCCAAATTCGTTCAAAAACCATAGGTTCGCAGATAATAAAATTCTTGATACAACAGTGTCATGGAAACAATTTTGTGAGACTATAAATGATGAGATATTGAGACGAAACAATATTACTTCTTCCGAAGATAAGCGTCTCGGCGCTTATTTTGTTACGGCATCTGATTTAGAGATGGTATATGTTGATGCAGGTGCAAGCGAATCAGAAAAAATACAAGCAGAGCATCACAATAATCGTTTTGCGGAGAAAGTTCTGAAGTATTTATGGGATGATGCGTTCAAGTTTGCACATCAAGATACTTTTAATACAAGGCAGTTTGTTAGCCTTGAGAGAATAATTGAAGCCTTTATGGATTCAGCTAAACCAAAGAATGAGCGCTTTCGTGTATTCAACGAGAACCTTCGTAAAATGATTTTGGATGGAGTAACAGCAGAATCAAACGAGGTTTCTGATGTTGACAGCGAAGGCTCACAGGAATCTTAAAGCGAGGTAAGCAACATTGGATTTAGGCTTAAACTTAAAAGTTAAATGCCATGTGAATAAAAATGGTGACGGCGATAGGTTTGTCGGGATTAAGGCTGATGCTGATCAGGCAATGGTCTATTTTCCAATGGGGTATCGCCTGCCAGACAATGAAGAAGACATTAGGGATGATATTCTCAAATTGATTTCTGTATTAGCTGAGTTTACGGATTCAAAGGACAAGGTATTGGCTATGCAGAAATTCGAAGCACCACAGTCTGTGAATTTTCCAATCAATGCCTATATGAATATTATCCGATACTATTTGGAACAGCGTTCATATTACACAGAAAAGGATCCTATTCGAAAAACGAGTGACAAAGGAAAAATCGACTTTGCAGCTTCTTTGCGTAGAAATGTTAGCTTTTTTCAAGAGGATGGAACTCCGTTTTTTGATAAATATACAGTAAAAGGGTCAACTCCTAATGAGAAAAATCTGATAACCATGATTCACAAATATTGCGTTCATGAAAGCTTTGTTCAGATGGGATGGCTATTTATGCCGGATGTTCCACCAGATCCACATATTGAACGAAACATTCCTCTCTTCCTCAGTGTTCTGAAGAAAAAGTTAGCAGTAACACATTTGGAAAAAGATATTCTTTTGTTTGAAGCAATGATTTCTATGCTGGAATATCTGGATGAGAAGAGTGATGATAAACAATATTATTTTGGAACAGATAGATTTGAATATGTGTGGGAAAAACTGATAGATGCAGTGTTTGGCATAAAAGAAAAGAATGATTATTTTCCACGAACCTCTTGGAAACTAAAGTATGGGGATCAACGAAGAAATTATGCATTAGAGCCAGACACCATAATGCTTTGTAATGGAAAAATCTATGTTATTGATGCGAAATATTATAGATATGGTGTAACTGGTATCTCTTCGCATTTGCCGGAATCCTCATCTATCAACAAGCAGATTACATATGGTGAGTACATATATAATCATAAGAAATTTAAGGATATATATGGTGATGATGTTCCTGTGTATAATGCATTTCTTATGCCGTACAACAAGCAGGATAATCCATTTCATATCAATGAGTATTTCGCCAATATTGGTGAGGCTGATAGTGACTGGAAATATGGCAATCATAATTATGAACGAGTGCAAGGAATTGTAGTTGATATTCGTTTCTTGATGAACAATTACTACGGTTCGCACAAGAGTAAAATTATTAAGATGGCGAAGCTCATCGAGGAAGCACTGCAGGAAAATGCAGATGCACTACCGGAAGATAAGGCTGAATAAAAAATCCGCAAACAGTGATTATGCTGTTTGCGGATTTTTTATTTACTCTTTTGAACTTTGATGCGGTGGGAACGTTGATTATTTGCGTTTCTACAGTTATCGCAGCAATATTTCTTTCTACTATTGGATGTCTTTACTAAGAAATATTTATGGCAAGAAGGATTGGCACATTTTCTATATATTTCAGAGCCGGGTTTCATGTAGAAAATAGAAAAATATAAAGCAGAAAGCAATGATGGTGCCTTCCATGACGGTTCCAGTGAATTTGGATTGTAGAAAGGTTTTATACTTCTGGTATTATGATTTATTTCCCCGCTTAAAACGAGTCGTGCGATAAGAACAGCAACTTTTTTTAATTGACTGTCAAATTTGCTGAAATCTGGGCTACCATAGTATTCAATGCCACCCTCGAAAGTTACAGCTTTTATTACACCAACAGAATGCATATAGTGAAACAGGAATTCAATCATTAGTCGAAGATTTCTGGACTGAATATTGTTATTCTTGTAAGCAATGGTAACCTGGCGATACAGCGTATCATTAATTCCAGGATAATCATATGTAAATGTTTCTCCGTTTGAAATATCATCATATTCATCAGGATTCAATTCATATGAAGGAGCATAAATCATGTCTTTTACAGTAATAGATTCTGTTTCAGAGGATTGCTGTAGTGAATCGATAGCGGCTTGATTTCTGATGCCATCATGAAATGGATGCCGATAGGTTGAATAAGTAATTCGAGCAGTGCCATTAAGCGTGACTTGTGTTCCAAGAAGCAAATACAAAGTTAAATGTAGAATCTGCTTATAATCGAGTGAAGGTTTTTCCAGTGCGGTCATAAGGAGAACTGTAGCCTTTATTCGATTCAAGACTTCTACAAGTGCTGCTATATCAATTTCCGTTCCTTCGGGCGAAATAGGAAGTAGATAGCCATGTTCCTCGAAAAAACCAAGCACCTTTTTTACATTGGTTGCCGGAAGCGATATCAGAGAACCGAGAACATTTTTATTTTGAAGTGAACCGTGAGGGGTTGTCAAACACAAACCTTGGCTTCCGCTAAAGGCATAATTTATAATTTCATTATTCACGGGATAGACGGTGAGTATTTTATGCGGCTGCCCGTTCGTCTTTAAGGTTTCTTCTATTCTAAATGTGCATTTTTTGCAACTCAAAGAAAAATAATCATTGCTAAGATTGAAAAAATTGTCTAACTCTGTCATATAAATCGGCTCCTATATTCCCTTGCCCCTCATTGAGGGGTCTTTTTTATGCCAAAAAGTAAGTGATTACATAAGTGATAATGCAATTATAACACTTATTATCGCTTTTTTCAAGTTTACGCAGTGGTAGATTACACAGAAAGTAAGTGATTATGTCAGAAATTTACTTACTATTATAAAATCATTATACTTAAAGACAGTGAAGGACAACCCAACCTTATATACAGCAGAGGTGTTTTTCACATCCCCGTTTCAATGTTCATCGCCTGATCAGCGATGCCCAGAGCAGAGAAACGGACACAAGTAAATATCAGTCAACCCACTGGGACGGTTGGCCAGTCAAGAAATGAGGATTTCATTCTTATGGCCAATTATTATGGGAAGTTCAGTGTGGGTCCTCATTTCGGTTTTCAGACCGAAGGAGGGTCTACACGATGGACAAATTTGAAAATCTACAGACAAACAACGAGAAGCAGTATTACATCCCTATGGAAGTAACCGCAGAAACCATCAAGGATTTCGGCATCAACCCGGCAGATGTGGTATGGGCGAAGATTGGTAACCGCAAAAAACGTGTCGTTATGATTGCGGCTACGGAGGAGCAGTATTACGAATATATGCGTCCTCTTTGGCGTGAGGACAAGCGTCAGCAGAGACAGGAACCGATGGCATCGCTGGATAAAATGTACGAGGAAACCGAGTACGAAGCTGCCGATACCGAATCTGACCTTGAAGCGGATATTATGAAAAAAATGCTGATTGATGAGCTTCATAAGGCACTGGACGAGTTGGAAGAAATCGACCGCACCATTATGGAAATGTACAGCAATAACCATAGCGAAGCCGAAATCGGACAGGCCATCGGCATGAGCCAGAAGGGTGTCAACAAACGCAAGCACAAGGTATTGATGAAACTTAACACCAGGCTGAAAGACTTCAGATAAGGGATAATTCCTTGCCTGCTCTGCCGCAGCAGTATCCGGCGGAGCAGGCTTTTATATTTTTTCAAAAATAGTGGTTCTTAAAACAGCCGTGTATGTCCTTTCACTCTCAGAGGGGCAAACAAAGCACCTCGGAAAGGATGGTGTCAAACAATGACAACCAGATGCAGAACAGGCACGAACGGCCGCAGCAGTCAGGAACTCGACCGTGAGTTATCTGATGTGCTTATTGCAATCAGTGTCGTGTCAAAGAGAATTGCTGACAGGATCGATGCAGTCAGCACAGGTCAAAAACTGAATATGGAAGGAGGCAGACCAAATGGGAAAGATGAACGAGTTGTCTATGCTCACAGAGGAACTTCGCAAATGTGGTGAAACGCTTATCAGCATTTCGGAGGAATTGGCTGGTATGTTCAGCGGCTATGCAGAGGAAAAGCAGCCTGTAAAAAAGACTGCTGCTAAAAAGGGAAAAGTCGAGGAGCCAAAGCCGGAAGCGCCGGAGGAAAAGGCACTCACATTGGAAGATGTTAGAGCCGTGTGTGCAGACAAATCCCGCAGTGGTTTTACGGCGGAAGTCAAAGAAATCCTGAGTAAGCACGGTGTGGAAAAGCTGTCGGAGGTCAACCCGGCAGAATATAAAGCACTGCTTGCTGAAGTGGAGGTGCTTGGCAATGCCGGATAAACACGCAGTATTATCAGCATCTTCCAGTCACAGGTGGTTGGAATGTCCGCCATCGGCGCTCCTCTGTTCCACTGCCGGAGATACACCGAGTGAGTTCGCCATGCAGGGTACGGATGCCCATAGTCTTTGCGAATATAGGCTGAAAACGGCACTGGGGCAGCAGTCAAAAGACCCCACGGAAAATTTAACGTTCTTTGATGAAGAGATGGCAGACTGCTCCGATATGTATGCTCAGTATGTGATGGAGCAGCTTTCGGTGGCAAAGGAAAAATGTAAAGACCCAATCGTTCTGATTGAACAGCGCCTGGATTTTTCCAAGTGGGTACCGCAGGGGTTCGGCACTGGGGACTGTGTGATTGTGGCAGATGAAACGCTTACAGTCATTGATTTCAAATATGGTGTCGGCATCTTGGTGGAAGCGGAAAATAACCCGCAGATGATGTGTTACGCGCTGGGAGCCTTACAGCTATTCGACAGCATTTATGATATCGACTCGGTGACCATGACCATTTTTCAACCAAGGCGCGACAGTGTCAGCACATACACCATTTCCAAGGAAGAACTTCTGAAATGGGCGGATGAGGTGCTTGCTCCGACCGCACAGCTTGCAGCCAAGGGCGAAGGCGAATACAAAGCCGGAGACCACTGCCAGTTCTGCAAGGTCAAAGCCACCTGCCGCAAGAGAGCCGAATATAACCTGGAACTTGCCCGTTACGATTTTGAGATGCCTTCCACCCTTAATGATGATGAGATTGAGGCCATTTTAGCAAAAGCAGACGCGCTGGTATCCTGGGCGGGCGATGTCAAGGAATATGCATTGCAACAGGCAGTCAGCGGCAAGCAGTGGAAAGACTGGAAGATTGTCGAAGGACGCTCCAACAGGAAGTACGTAAATGAAACAGCCGTGGCAGATACGGTCAAGAACGCAGGCTATGACCCGTTTGAACATAAGGTTCTGGGTATTACCGCAATGACCAAACTGCTCGGCAAGACAAAATTTGAAGAATTGCTCTCCGGGTTTATTGAAAAACCACAGGGCAAGCCAACATTGGTGCCTATGTCGGACAAGCGTCCGGCAATGAATACAGCAGCTAACGATTTTAAGGAGGACAACTAATATGTCAAAGAATTACACAAACCCTACCAAGGTAATCACAGGAGTAAACACTCGTTGGTCTTACGCAAATGTGTGGGATCCGAAATCTATTAACGGCGGCGCACCGAAGTACAGTGTGAGCCTTATCATTCCGAAGTCTGATACCGCAACGGTAAACAAAATTAAGGCAGCCATCCAGTCTGCTTATGAAGAGGGCGAGTCCAAGCTGAAGGGCAATGGCAAGAGTGTACCTGCTCTTTCCATTCTCAAAACCCCTCTTCGTGACGGAGATTTAGAAAGACCGGACGATGCAGCGTATGCAGGCTGTTACTTCGTCAATGCCAACTCTGCGACTGCTCCCGGTATTGTTGATGCAGACCGTCAGCCGATTCTTGACCGCAGTGAGGTGTACAGCGGTGTATATGGCCGTGCATCCATCAACTTCTATGCCTTCAATTCCAATGGGAATAAGGGTATCGCCTGCGGTTTGAATAATCTCCAGAAGATTAAGGACGGAGAGCCTCTGGGCGGAAAGAGCCGTGCCGAGGACGATTTTGCTACCGATGCAGATGAAGATTTTCTCGCATAAGGAGGGTGGCTTACTATGACAACCATTCAGAGCATGATGCTTTCCGTGTGTTTCGGTGCCGTGATGGGTACTCTCATTGCAAATGTGGGATTTCTCATCAAGTGTGCCATTGACAAGCACAAGGAGAAAAAGCGTAAGAAAAATGAAGAGTCTGCTGATAAGGCAGAGTAAATGACAGCGGGCGGCGGAGGTGCATTCTTCGCCGCCTTGCTTATATGAAGGAGTGACAATATGGAGAAAATACAAACATTGTCCTTGGACTTGGAGACCTTTTCAGATGTGGATTTGCAGAAGTGCGGGGTCTATAAATATGCCCAGTCTCCTAATTTTGAAATTCTGCTATTTGGTGTATCCGTAGACGGCGGTGAGGTCGTGGTCTACGACCTGGCACAGGGCGATACCGTGCCGATGGATATTATCAAAGCACTGACTGATGATACCGTGACCAAGTGGGCATATAATGCAGCATTCGAGAGAATCTGTTTGTCAGTGTGGTTGCAGAGAAACTACCCGACATATTTTCGCAGTTACAGTATTGACGAGGATACTGTCGGAGATTACCTTGACCCATCTGCCTGGAAATGCTCCATGATATGGGCTGCATACATAGGGCTACCATTATCTCTTGCGGGAGCCGGCACGGTGCTTGGATTGGAAGAACAGAAGCTGAAGGAAGGCAAAGACCTCATTCGCTATTTCTGTGTTCCCTGCAAGCCGACCAAAGTGAATGGCGGCAGGACACGCAATCTGCCGGAGCATGATATAGAGAAATGGAATACCTTTGTTTTCTATAACAAGAGAGATGTGGAAGTGGAGATGTCCATACAGGACAAACTGAAAAAATTCCCTGTGCCGGATTTTGTGTGGGATGAGTACCATCTCGACCAGGAAATCAATGACAGAGGGATTGCTCTTGATATGGCTGTGGTGGAGAATGCCATCGCTTTTGATGCGAAATCCAAGACAGAACTGGCAGAGAAAATGCAGAAATTGACTGACCTTGATAACCCAAACTCCGTGGTGCAGATGAAGCAGTGGCTCTCGGATAACGGCTTGGAGATGGACAGCCTTGGCAAAAAGGAAGTGGCGCAGGCGGTCAAAACTGCTCCGAAGGAACTGGCGGAGGTTCTGCTCTTAAGGCAACAGTTATCCAAGTCCTCCGTGAAAAAATACCAGGCAATGCAGAACGCAGTATGTATGGACGGCAGAGCCAGAGGGATGTTTCAGTTTTATGGGGCAAACAGAAGCGGCCGATGGGCAGGCAGAATGATACAGCTGCAAAACCTCCCTCAAAACCATATGCCGGATTTGGAACAGGCACGAGGTCTGGTGGAGTCCGGTAATTACGCAGCGGTGGAACTCTTATACGATGATATCCCGGATACACTTTCACAGCTTATCCGCACTGCCTTTGTGCCAAGACCGGGAATGAAATTTGTGGTAGCGGACTTCTCGGCAATTGAAGCAAGGGTGCTGTCGCATCTTGCAAAGGAAAACTGGCGAACAGAGGTATTTGCAAATAACGGGGATATTTATTGTGCATCGGCATCAGCCATGTTTGGTGTTCCGGTGGAAAAGCATGGTGTCAACGGAAATCTCCGTCAAAAAGGTAAAATCGCTGAATTGGCTCTTGGTTACGGTGGTTCAGTCGGTGCTTTGAAAGCGATGGGTGCCCTTGAGATGGGGCTTTCCGAGGAAGAATTACAGCCGCTTGTAGATTCCTGGAGAGCCGCCAATCCCAATATCGTAAGGTTCTGGTGGGAGGTTGACCGATGTGTCAAGGAAACTGTGAAAAAGAGAGTGCCGACCGAAACGCATGGTATCCGTTTTATCTATCAGAGCGGTATGCTTTTCATCAAGCTCCCTTCCGGCAGACAGCTTTCTTATGTGAAACCTCGCATGGGAGAGAACCGTTTCGGCGGTGAGTCTGTAACCTATGAAGGTGTCGGCGGTACGAAGAAATGGGAACGCATCGAAAGTTATGGCCCCAAGTTTGTCGAAAATATCGTGCAGGCAATCAGCAGGGATATTTTGGCTCATTCCATGAGAACCTTGTCGCATTGCTTTATCTGCGGTCATGTGCATGACGAATTGATTATTGAATGCAGTATGGGAGTTTCCCTTGATGCCATATGTGAGCAGATGGGCAGAACTCCGGCATGGATTCCGGGTCTGCTTCTCCGTGCTGACGGGTATGAATGCAGCTTCTACAAAAAAGATTAAAAATACGGTTCTTAAAACGCAGGGTTTTGTCCTTTCACTATCAGAGGGCAAGACCCTACTTTTATGAAAGGCGGTATTTTTATGAAAGAATTGATACCCAAAGACGAATACGGCATCTTTGCCGATGCCCATGACACCGCAAGAGTGGACAGCTTGTTTGTAGCGGAGTTTTTTGAGAAGAACCATAAAGAGGTGCTGCGTGATATCCGCAAAATCACTGACCCAACATCCGGGTTAAGTGAAGAATTCAGACAGCGCAATTTTGCGCCGTCCTCATACACCAACAACCAGAATAAAAAGCAGCCGTGCTACTGCATGACCCGTGACGGTTTCACAATGCTGGCAATGGGATATACCGGGCAAAAGGCTATGAAGTTCAAAGAACTGTACATTCGCAGATTTAATGAAATGGATGCTTTTATTAAGAACCTGGTATCTGCAAGACAGGAGTTCCCACTTTTGACCGAAAATATCAAGCTGCTCCATGACAAGCCGAAGCCTTATCACTTCAGCAATGAGTGCGATATGTTAAACCGCATTGTTCTGGGCATGACTGCAAAACAGTTCAGACTTGCCAATAACATCGAAAAAGGCAAAAGTATCAGACCGTATCTGACCAAAGAACAGATTGAGATGCTGGAAATCCTGCAGAAAGTTGATGTGGGTCTGCTCGTGGCATTCCCTGCTTACGAAGACAGAAAACGCCATCTTGAATGGTACAAAACCAAATTAGAGGAGGATAAATAAGATGTTTTATGTAAAAGAACAACTGAATGATGCGATGGAGGTTTCCATTGAAATCAACGATGAGAATGTATTCTGCCGCTGTCCGCACTGCGGTTCGGAGGTTCAGGTCGACTTTGCAGATGTATTTGCAGACGGTGATGTTGACCTGTTTGGCACGGCAGTCCTTTGCGATAACTGCAGCAGAAAGCTGATGGGAGGTGCGGCTTGTGGGTGTGAGCAGGTATAACAGCGAAGGCTATCCTGATCCAACTACCTACGAAGCACTGACATCCATCGAGAAGGAAACAAAAGCGGTAAGAGCATACAGACCGATTGTGTATGTATGCTCTCCGTTTTCCGGAGATGTTGCCGGGAACATTGCAAATGCACGAAAGTACAGTCGATTTGCTGTGGAGCAGGGGTATATCCCCATTGCTCCGCATTTGCTGTTTCCACAGTTTCTTAATGATAACGATTTAACGGAACGTGAATTGGGGCTTCATTTTGGAAATGTGCTGATGAGCCATTGCAGCGAGGTTTGGGTGTTCGGAGAAATCGTATCAGCCGGAATGGATGCCGAAATCAGGAGAGCCAAAAGGAAAAATTACAGACTGCGCTATTTTGGCAGTGATTTGAAGGAGGTTACAGAAAATGCGTGATTTGAGTATTGCCTATGGAAACGGCAGGACGGCAAAATTCTGGTCGAATAAAACGATTCGATTTGATGAATTATGTGACCGCCTGCGCAGTCCTATTTATACTTCGGAAACGGCAGAGGAATATCCGAAACTGCCTAAAGGTCAGCGTGATGATATCAAGGACAAGGGCGGATTTGTTGCCGGGCATCTGCGTGGTAACCGCAGACAGGCAAATAAAGTGGTGTGCCGTTCTATGCTGGTGTATGACCTCGATAACATTGAAACGGAGTTTTTGCAGAACATCGGCAGCAAAATTTCCAACAAGGGCTGCTATTACACCACCCACAGCCATACCCCGGAGCATCCGAGGGCGAGAATGATTATTCCAGTCAGCCGTGATATGTCCCCGGATGAGTTCAATGCAGCTGCAAGATATTATGCCCAGGATAACGGCTTTATCAGTATGCTTGACCCGTGTTCATTTTCTCCTCATCAACTGATGTACTGGCCGACCTGTCCATCCAACGGAGAATACCTCTTTGACACAATAGACGGTGATTGGCTTGACCCGGATACGATTTTTGCGAAGCATCCTAATTGGAGAGATTGTTCTCTGCTCCCTACCACACCAAAGGAAAGCAAGGCATCCGACCATAATGTAAAACAGCAGAAAGACCCGCTTGAAAAAGAGGGCGTGGTCGGTCTGTTCAACCGTGTTTATTTTCCTATCAGTACGGCAATTGATGAGTTCCTTCAAGGTGTATATGAGCCGACCGCAGATACCTCCGGCAGATATGATTTTATTCCCGGCGAGGGTTCTGCAGGTGTTGTAATTTACGATGATAAATTCTCCTACAGCCACCATGCAACAGACCCTGCAGGCGGTAAACTGTGCAATGCCTTTGACCTTGTCCGCCTTCATAAATTCAGTGAGGACGATGATAAAAAATCATATAAGCAGATGTGCGAGTTTGCCATGACGCTTGATAAGGTTAAATTACAGGACCTTGAGGAAAAGAAGCAAAGGGCAGCAGACGATTTTTCGGAGAATACCAACTGGCAGACCAAACTTCGCTATATGCCAAGAAGCAAGTGCCTTGAAAACAGTGTGTGGAATCTGATGCTGATATTAAACAATGACCCGGATTTTGCAAATATTGCCTTCAATGAACTGGTAGGCAGAGTGCAGATTACAGGTGCCATTCCGTGGACAAGACCCAGTGACAATAAGTTCTGGAGAGATGCGGATACAGCTCAGCTGAAGGCACTCATCGACATTCGTTATGAAACTTTCTCCAGTCGAAACCACGATGTGGCTTTTACCAAGGTGGTCGAGGACAGGCATTTCAATCCTCTTCGTGATTGGCTTGACGAACTGCCGGAATGGGATGGTGTGGTAAGGCTTGAAAATCTGTATATTGATTTCCTTGGTGCGAATAACACGGGATATGTTAAGGCTGCGACCAGAAAATCCTTTGTGGCGGCGGTAGCGAGAATTTACGAGCCGGGTACTAAGTTTGACTCGGTTGTTGTATTGGTGGGTCCGCAGGGCTGCGGCAAGTCTACGATTTTCGCAAAGATGGGAAATGAGTATTATTCCGACAGCTTGAATCTGACGGATATGAAGGACAAAAGCGGTGCGGAGAAACTGCAGGGATACTGGATTTTGGAACTGGGCGAACTGGCAGGACTCAAAAAAGCGGATGTAGAGGTAGTGAAAGCCTTTGTCAGCCGTACTGATGATATTTACCGTCCTTCCTACGGCAGAACGATTGAGAGCCACCCAAGACAATGCATTATCGTGGGCACCACCAACTCCGAGACGGGATTCCTCCGTGATATTACAGGCAATCGCCGCTTTTGGCCGATTAAGGTAACCGGGCAGAGCAAGCGTAAATCGTGGGATATTACCAGAGAAGAAGTTCTGCAGATGTGGGCGGAGGCAAAGTATCTGTATGGGCAGGGCGAGCCTTTGTATCTGAATTCGCAGGAAAGCAGTGAAGCATTGAACGAACAGATTGATGCAATGGAAAGCGATGAGCGCCAGGGCATGGTTGAGGAATACTTAAATACACTTTTACCGGATAACTGGAGTCACATGGATTTATATGAGAGAAGAAATTTTCTCACGGACAATACTGCGGCAAAGGGTACGGTGCAGAGAAAGTCGGTCAGCAATGCGGAGATCTGGAGCGAGTGCTTTTGCAGGAACTTATCCGACCTCAAGCCATCCGACTCCTATGCGATAGCTGCCCTTATGACCAAAGTGGATGGTTGGCAGAGAACTGACAAAATCAGAAAGCTTGCCATTTACGGAAGACAGAGAATTTATGAGAGGTTGTGATTTGGGCAACTTGTGTATCCTGCAGAAGTTGTGAACCATAAAAAAGCCTTGAAAACAGGCACTTCCAAGCACCAACTGACACAAGTATCACAAGAATTTCTATATTAAATGAAATCTATTTTATAGAGAATAGCGTAAGCGTGTATACGCACATACGCACGTATAGGATTTTTCCGAAACTGTTGTGTCAGTTGTGTCTTGTGAATTTCAGGAGGAATGGAATGCGAGAAAAAAAGATAGAACAGAAACTTGTAACGGCAGTAAAAAAGCATGGCGGGATTTGTCCGAAGTTTGTATCTCCCGGTTTCGATGGAATGCCAGACCGTTTACTGCTTTTACCGCATGGCAGGTTTGCCTTTGTGGAAGTCAAAGCACCAAATCAGAAACCAAGACCTCTACAGCTTTCAAGACACAGACTTCTGAGGCGGTTAGGCTTCAGGGTTTACGTCCTTGATGCCTTAGAGGACATCGACAAAATCATAAAAGAGGTGATGAGCAATGAAACTTCATGATTATCAGGAATATGCAGTTAAGTTCATTGAAGAACATAAAATTGCAGCACTTCTGCTTGATATGGGTCTTGGCAAGACAATCACAACCCTTACAGCTATCAACAATCTGATATATGATGTGAGTTGACAAGGGAAACGTAAAAAGGTTGAAAAGGGTGGAAAAGGGTGGAATTGAATTGGAAGGGGTAAAAAGCGGCGAAAATGCGTGATGTTTTGGGTGGAATGAGATAGAAACAGAAAAGTGAACGAAAATTGAAGTGTCAAAAAAATCGCTCGGAAAATGAGGATGTCCTCTGTTTTCCGGGCGATTTCGTTTTGGTGTTTAATTTTTGAGGGCAGCGTTTTACCGGCGTTTGAAAAGTGTTTGAAAGTGTTCAAAACGGCGGAAATACGCTGCTTTTTTGCTTTTGTGGTTTTGAACAGTTCGTTTTAGAAAAAACAAGCATCTTTAATCAAAAAATATTTTTAAGGATAGGAACATAGGAACTGGAACCAAATAGGTTTGGAACAAGTTCCTATCCCTTACTCATTTATCAGTGTTTTTTCTTCCAATTCTTTTAAGTGTTTAAGGTTTCCCTTTGTATAGAGAACCCCATTATAATGCTTTTCTTTTTTGCCGTTTCCAGTCCAGAAAGTATTCGCAAGTTCAAATGCAGCAAACATTGAATCAAAAAATTTTTCCCAATTGTTTGTTTTTGCTGTCTGAGTTTTTAGGCTTGCTATTTTCTTTTTCTTTTCGGTGTATGCACGATCAATAAATCCATTCACGTGACTTTCAAGGTTCTTTGTAATGTTTTTCAAAACATCTGAGGGCTTTTCCGGATGAAAAATATCATATTTCTCATAATCTTTCAAATTTAGTAAGCAATCAAATAAGAAATTCAATCTTCCAAAGAATACAGTTGGATTAGTTGTTCGATTGACAATGGTCTCACTTTCATGCACCTGTTTAAGCAAGTTGTTTATGTAATCGGCATCAAAAGCAGTCAATTTCTTTTTTCCAAACATCGATAATCAATCCTCCATTTTTCCTTTTTTATAACTTTCCTCGAAGTCATATATCATATTCAGAAGTTTGCTGCGTTCTTTTAGTGGAAGGCTTTTTAGGATTTTAGCCAGTTCTTTGGCGAGTTCATCCTCGCTTTCGCTTGAATTTTGGATATTTACTGTACCTGTTGAGTGCTCTCCCATCGCACCGATTGCTGAATTAGTGATATTTTGAACCGGGGCATCATTTCCATAAACCAAATAGTCAATAGAAACGCCAAAAAATTCAGAGATTTCAATAAGATATTTGCGGTACGAATTGCTCTTACCGGATTTCCAATCTGTAAATGCACTCTTTTTCAAGTGAAGATAATCTGTCAATTTCTTCTGGTCTTGCTCTCCAAGTAACTCAACAATTCTATCTAAAATGCTCAAAATTATAACTCCTTTTTTGTTCGTAACGCTGAAAATAAGATTTTTTCGTACTCTAATATTGACAGTACGATATTTTCGGACTATAATATTAGCATACCAATACAACAGGGTATAAAAAGCCTTATGATAATTGTACCACAAAGTAAGGCAAAAGTAAATGAAAAGGAGGAAAAAATATGAGTGAAGAACAATATAAAAAAGTTATAGACGCTCTTGTTGATTTTGTGCTTAGAGTAGCCACAAAAAATGAAGCGACCACCGAAACAGAAATTGCGGTTCTGCCGGCAATCGCTTACATTCTTAGCCAAATTTAGAAATTAATCTCTGGAGAGATCCTGTTTTAGTGTTTCAAAAATCGACTTGTAAATTGCGTTGTAGAAAGCGGCAACTTGTTTACCATTTTCTTCGGTAGCAGAATATGAGGAGTTCGACATTTTTGAAACAACAATTTCTTTGGCTATGTCTGCTGCTTTTTCAGCAACATTCCAATCGTGCATTTTATTTCCCTCCTTTCCTGCTCCATTATAACACAATCCGGCAGGAAATACAACGGATTCGACAAGAATCGACAGGATATTATCACATTTTGAAAGGAGCGGTTTTCATGTTACCGAGAATTTTACACACCTATTACTGTGTTACCACGACCTATTCGCCTACTGGAAAAACTGTCCGTCTGACAACGGTGCAGACCGGCGACAAGCCCAACAGCAGCTATTGTCTGGACGGGAAGCAGAACATCTATCGGGACTATTTCACCCAGCGGCTGATCGCAGAGCAGTTCGCCAAAGCCATGGGAGGCGATACAGCGTGGACGTGACTGAAAATCCCACGGCTTTGCAGATCGCTGCCAGTGCAAGGTTTCACGGAACAGATGCGGCAAGCATCGGGTATCTGTATGACTGGTATGACGCTATCCCGGAGATGCTGGAAACCAAGGAAGCACTGAAACAACGTATTCTGAAAACCAACGGCGTACACAGGAAGGATGATGAAAAATGACCCCGAAGACATTCGGCAAACAGCTGCTGGAGATCCGCACTACGCTGGGACTGAGCCAGACGGAGGTTGCAGAGGCGGCAGAGGTATCCCAGAGCTATGTTTGTCAGCTGGAACAGGACAAGTTTGTGCCGAGCATCACGGTGGTGCTGCGGCTGGCAAAGGCACTGCGTGTGCCGGTGGAGCGTCTGCTTCCCACAGAACCGGAATCGAAAAAGCGGAGGTGTGCATCATGAAAATCAAAATCGGAACGGTGATCGAGAATCACCTGATCTATGCCATTTACGGCACGGAGCACTGCATTGCCAGACCGATCCTGCCGGACGGCGAATTCGTGGTCTGGCACATTGATGAGGACGGCAAGGGCGTGTGGGGCGGTTCTTATTTCCCCGATCAGATGGATGCAGAACGGGCGTATGTCACACGGTGTTTCCCATGGCTTTCAGACAATGTTCTGTTTGCAGCCAGTGAGGAGGATGACGAGATCGATGAAACCTTTGCGGAATTCCCCGATCTTCCGTAAGCAGACAGAAAGGACACAGGATGAGAAAACTGCATCAATGGGGCGGAACGCCGCCCAGAAAGTCACAAAGACTGCGAAAAACCGTGCGGCGAATGAAGAACTGCGGCTGTACAGACTGGGCGATCCTCCACGAGATCCGCACCAGCGACTGTTCCAAAACAGAACAGGACAGGCTCCTGAAAGAGCTGCATATGGAGGTAAATGTGCTGTGAAGGTAATCGAAGATGTGCAAGACAAGTACGGCAACTACTGCATCATTTTCAAAAGCACGAATCTCAGGCTGATCTATGACTGGCTGCACACGCACTACAGCGGAAACGGATTTAAGTTTGCAATCGTAATTGACCTGAGTATCGACTGCGACTATGAAACACCAACGGAAACGGTAGTCTACTTCTTAGATGCGATCACAGAAGAAGTGCTGGACTATGCCGGATTCAAGCTTGCAAATACAGATGAAACATAAAAGCCGAAACAGCGGCAGAGAGCCGCTGTCTGCCGGAACTGGTCTACCGGCACTGATGATGGCAGACCGGAAAGGAGGAGCTATGGACTACTTATCAGTAGAAGAAGCAGCAGTCTTGAAAAACTGTTCTGCAAGGTATATCCGAAAACAATGTAAAAACGGTGTTTTACCGGCGGTTATCCAAGAACATCCGCAGAACCATAAACCCTGTTATCAGATCCCGGTCTCCGCATTTCCGGAGCCGTTGCAGGCTAGGTACTATCAGCAAAAGCGGCAGGAAATGGGCATGATGCCCACGCCGATTTCGGCGGAAACGAAACCGCAGAAGCCGAAAAAGAAGGCAAAAGCCGTGCGGCAAATGACCATTGAGGACTGCACCGCACAGCAGCGGCAGGAGATCCAGATCTGGACAGCAATTCTGCTGGAATGGCACGCCGGACGCATCCAGTACAGCAAGAAAACCGACTATGACAAGCTGTATGTGGGCAAGTGTCAGCTGGAGCACCCAGACCTACAGGTTTCCACGGGGATCTTGTACCGCAAATGGAACGCCTATCAGGAGCATGATCTCGCCGGTATGCTGGGGATACGGGGCGGCTGGAACAAGCACAGCAGCGATATTCCCCAGGTTGTGTGGGAGGCGTTTCTGTGGTTCTGGCTGGACGAGAATCAGCCAACTGTCCGAGCCAGCTATCGCAATGTGATCAGCTGGACAGAGGATTTCCACCCGGAGCTGGTGGCTTGTATCCCATCGGAGCGAAGCTTTCGGCGGCGAATCGACAACGATGTGGCAGAGGCAACGAAAATTCTGATGCGTGAGGGCGAAAAGGCGTTTTCTGACCGCTGTATGCCGTACATTATCCGAATGTATGACCAGCTGGAGCCGAATGACGTATGGATCGCCGACAACCACACACTGGATATTCAGTCTCTGGACGAACATGGCACCATTCACCGCCTGTATCTGACGGCATTTCTGGATGCCAAGTCCGGCGTGATCACCGGCTGGAACATTACGGAATCTCCGGATTCCCAGTCCACGATCCTGGCACTGCGGCACGGCATTCTGCGGTTCGGCATCCCGAAAGCGGTGTACTTCGACAACGGTCGGGAGTTTCTCACCCACGATGTGGGCGGAAAAGGACACCGTACCCGAAAATCTGATCAGGATGTCACAGAGCCGCCCACCATTTTACAGCGGCTGGGCATTGAAATGCACAACGCCATTGTACGAAATGCGAAAGCAAAGCCTATTGAACGAACCTTTTACACGGTCAAGAGCCAGTTTTCCAAATCGTTCAGCGGTTTCTGCGGCGGCACGATTCTGGAACGTCCGGAAAGCCTGAAACGGCGAATCAAGAACAAAGCCATACCGCAGGACTACGAGGTCAGAAGCCATCTGGAAACATGGATCGACGGCGAATACAACTTGCAGGAGTACGGCGGCTCTGAGGCAAAGTACCGGGGCATGAGCCGTCTGGATGTCTGGAACGAGGAGATCCGGTCGATCCGCAAGGCGGCGGACGCAGAGCTGAATCTCATGCTGATGCGATCCACCAGAACCCAGAAGATCAAGCGAAACGGCGTGTACATCACCTTTGCCAGGGAAAAGATCTGGTACATGAATCCGGAGGAAACCATTCTGCATCTGGGCGAGGAGGTCTATGTGCGGTATGACCCGGCAGATCTGAAAACTGTCCGGTTGTACAACACCCAAGACCAGTATCTGTTTACCTGGGAGCTGGCGGACATCCTGCTGATGGACTATCTGACCTCCAATCCGGAGGAGATCGCCAACGCAGAAATGATGATCCGCCGCACCAAGAAGTTTGTACGGGATCAGGTCAAGGGCATCACCGCCGATCTGACCAACGCACAGCGGATCGATTCCCTGGATGCCACGATCCGGAGAGCCGCCAAGGCAAAGGAAGAACGGTTCCAGATCCGGTATCCCAAGACCATCGAGCCGGTACGAGCCGGAGAAACGGAAGAAGAACACCGCATGGTTTCCGGCAGCGAAATGATCCCGGTCACCATCGACCTGAAAAAAATGCGGCAGAACGCCCAAAGACGAAAGGAAGAATAACACATGGAATACACAGAGCATCAACAGAGCCTGCTCCGCAAGCTGGAGCAGCTGCAAAAGGACGAAGGACTGAGCCTGTCTGCATTGTCTGCCCGTCTGGGCATCTCCAAGGGAGCACTCTCCCAGCTGTTTTCCGGCAGCTATCAGGCAAATCCGCAGAAGATGTTTGCGAAACTGGAAAGCTATTTCGGTGTCAAGGATCAGACCAGGCAGACCTATCAGGAATCCGGCTATGCAGATACCAGCATCTCCACGGAGATCTATGACATTATCGGTGTCTGCCAGATCAAGGGCGGTCTTGCCATTGCTGCCGGAGATGCCGGCATCGGAAAGACCAAGGCAGCACAGCACTTTGTGGCAGAGCACCCGAACAACAGCGTACTGATCACGCTGAATCCCTGTCTGACCAGCATCAAGTCCCTGCTGCGGCTGATCGCCGACCGCATCGGTGCTCCCATGGAACGCTCCAGAGATGCCCTGTGGTATTCCATCCGGCAAAAGCTGAGTGACGGCACGGTGCTGATCTTCGATGAATCCCAGCACCTGCCGCTGAAAACCATTGAGGTGCTGCGGAGCTTCTCTGATGATTTTGCCGATCACGGGCAGACGCTGGGCATCTGTTTCATCGGAAATCTGGAAACGGTGACACGCATCGGCAGCAAGAAGGCAGAGTTCGCACAGATCGCCAACCGCACCAAGCAGAAGAAGCTGTACACCCGTTCCAAGATCCAGCGTGAGGACATTGCCAAGCTGTTCCCCATGCTGAACGGACGGCAAAAGGAAATTGATTTTCTGTTCCGCATCGCCCAGACACCGCAGGCTATCCGTGGCGTGGTCAACCTGTTCTCCAATGCCTATGACAACGAGGATTACAGTTATGAGGGGCTGGTGGCAATGGCAAAGTACATGGATATGGAGGTCTGAGAGAGATGAAAAACGGCAAACGCCCCACCAAGGCACAGAAAAAGATACTGGCGTTCTACGGATTCCATCCGGAGGATTGGCTGATCTCCAAGAACACCAGCACGGAGCTGGTCATTCTCCACCGGTACACAGAACGCACCAGACATATCCCGAAGCATCGGGATACAGAAATCACATAATCCCCATGAGAGGAGAAACGCTCCTCTCGCCTAATGCAGCCAAGGACGGTGACAAGCCCGTAAGAACCTGTTTTGCATCTTCGCAATCTGATGCAAAACACGCTCTAAAAATGCAGAGTCGGCAATTTATTTTCATACATTTTCATACAGGAGGTATTTCTTATGGCAAAAGCAAAACTGACACTGAAACAGGAGGCAGATATGCTCTCCGCCGTCAATCAGATCAAGGAACTGGAGGCAGCCGGCAAGCAGCTGAAAAAGCAGGCGGACGAGCTGCGGAGTCAGGTCAAGGCAATGATGGACAAGAAGCATCTGGAGGAAATGGACGTTGGCAATTTTACCGTGCGGTATACCACGGTAGTCAGCAGCCGGTTTGACAGCCGTGCATTTCAGGAGACACACCAGGCACTCTATGACCAGTACTGCGTTGCATCGGAAAGCAAGCGGTTTACTATTTCGTGAGGTGCGGCGATGACGAAAGAACAATGGGAAACCGCAGAACGAATACTGCAATTACCTTACTGTAGCATAAAGCTACAAGCAGACGGCTACACGCTGACTTTGCAGACAGAGCCGGACAAGATGCAGCTGTACATTGTGGTCTATGTTGACGGCGAAATTCGTGGAAAATGGATTACGGAGGACTGTGAGATCCGCAGAAAATTCTTCCAGAAGCACAGACGCAGTCTGCTCACCCGAAAGGAGCAGGAAAAGCTGAAACGGGAACGAAAAGCCATTCGGGAGGCAGTACTTGCCAACAGCATTTACTACACCTATTCGCCCTACTGGAGTTCTTTCCGATCTCTGAAACGGCATCTGTGCCAGAACTGCACGGACATCACGTTGTATGAGGAGGTGGAAGCATGAGAAAACCAACAGACACCGGAAACCGCTGCTTCGACCAATTTTGGGCAGCATATCCCCGAAAGGTGGGCAAGGAGAAAGCCAGACGGGCATTCGAGAAGATCCAGCCCAGCGAGACGGAATTGCAGAAGATGCTGGCGGAGCTGGAACGGCAGCGGAAGGTCTATCACTGGGGCAAAGAGAACTGGAAGTTCATTCCGCATCCTGCCACATGGCTGAATCAGAGAAGATGGGAGGATGAGACCATTGCCGCAGAAGATGACATTCCCGACGATGACCCCTACGGGGCTTTCGTATACTGATCTGATGCAGATGCGTGTGGATGCGTACAATGCACAGCCCGGCACGCTGACCGGCTATGACTGCAAAACGTGCCGCAACAAGGGCATGATCGCAGAGATCCGGGACGGCTATGAGGTCATGTGCTTGTGCAGCTGTATGAAAACCAGAGACACCCTGCGGCGAATCCATGAATCCGGTCTGGAATCCCTGCTCCGCATCTGCACATTTCAGAACTACACCGCAGAGCAGCCATTCCAGCAGCACATTCTCCAATGTGCCAAAGCGTACCTACAGGAACGGCACAGGTGGTTCTATATCGGCGGTCAGACCAGATGCGGCAAGACACACATCTGCACCGCCATTGTGGGCGGCATGATCCGGAACGGTTTTTCGGTGCGGTACATGGTGTGGCGTGAAGCGTCCAATCAGCTGAAAGCTGCTCTGACGGACGGCAGCTATGCCGCACAGATCGCAGCGTACAAGGAAGCCGATGTGCTGTACATAGACGATCTGTTCAAGACCAGCAGCACCGCAGAGGTATCCGGTGCAGATGTGCGTCTGGCATTTGAGATACTGGACTATCGTGCCAGAAATCAGATGCTGACGATCCTCTCCACGGAATGGCTTTTGCCCCAGCTGCGGCAAATTGACGGAGCGATCGGCGGCAGGATCATTCAGATGTCCAAAGGGTATGCGTTTGAGATACGCCCGGACAACCAGAAAGATTATCGGCTGAGGAAGTGAAGCGTATGGCAAAAGGACAAACCCAGACACTGTACAGCCTTGCTGCTGTGCTGGGGCTGGTAGAATCGGGAAACAAGGAAGACCCGTTCCACATGATCGTCTACCGTATCAGCGGCAAGACCTCTGTCCGGGAACTCACCCCACCGGAGGCGGCAGCGGTAGAGGCGGAGCTGCGGCAGCAGCTCCGGGAGCAGCGTCCCAAAAAGAAAACGGCATCCCCGGAGTATCCGGGAAAAATGACAGCCGGACAAAAGGCGTATGCCTGGCGGCTGCTGTACGATCTGGCAAAGCTCTCGCCCTCTGCGGTGCCGGTGGGCGAACGCATGGCAGGCATCGTCCGAAAGGTATTGCAGGAAGACCCCTGCCCCGGTCATCCGCTGAACTGGGTCAAACGGGAGGACGGGGCGAAACTGATCGAGGCACTGAAACGGTATCTGCGAAACGCAAAGCGAAAGGCGGCGAAAGCACATGACTCTGGATAAACTGACCATGGAACAGCTGCACGGCAGTCAGCTGGAAATTGCGGAGGTCATCGGTATGGAAGCGTACCGGAAGCTGGTCGCCAGCTACGGCGGCAGCAGCATCTATATCAGCAAGGCGGATTCTGTGATGAATGGTCTGAGAGATGCGGAGATCTTCCGCCGGTTTGACGGTTCCAATTATCTGGAACTGGCACACGCATTCAATCTGGCGGAGAACACCATCCGGGACATCATCTACCGCCAGAGCACCGACCGGGAAGCACACCAGATGACGTTCTTCTGAACCCGAAAACTCATTGAAATTCCTGAAAAATCTGCCTTATTTGCAGCACCGTTCTTTTCTGTGCTATCATTACAGTAGAAGTAATGATAGCACTTTTCTTTTGGGGAGGGAGATACAGTGACACAGGAACTGATCCTGTTTATCATCACCACGGTGATCACCGTGATCCTTGGGATCATCGGCTATTTTCTGAAACGCACCATGGATCGCAATGACAAAAACGAAATGGCAGTGCAGGAGCTGCGTGACAATCTGCTGACGCTTTCGGACAAGTACGCCACCAAGGCAGAGATCCGGGAGATCAAGGCATCTATGGAAAAATTGTCGGAGAACATCGACTACATCAAGGAACACACCACCAAGAACGAGGATTTTATCCGCACCATGGCAAGGCTGGAAAGCAAGATCGACAGCTATTGCAGCAAGTAAGGAGGAACGGCATTGGAGCAGGCAGAAATGATAGAGCGAATCCGGCAGAAGGCATTTTTCAAGAATAACGGCATGGTGCTGAAAGCCGTGAATCTGCTGCGTGACAAGTTTGTTGCATTGACGGACATCCGCTATGCACTGGAACCCAGCATGACTGAGGCGGAATTCCGGGACAGCATCAACTATCTGACGGAATCCGGATATATCCGGCTGCGGCACATGGATTCCAAGGCGTGTACGACACTGGCAGACACGGCAATGGAGCAGCTGGAAGCCAAGGTATCGGCGGACGGTATCAAGATCATTGCCTGTGTCCGCAAGGACGAATGTATTGACGTGTGAGGTGCTGCATGGGACGCAGAAAGCATTCTAAGATCGACAATCTGGAACCGGCAGTCAAAGAGACCGTAGACGAGATGATCAAGACCGGTGCCTATTACCGGGAGATCGTGGACTATATCCAGTCCCACGGCGTGAGCATCTCTCTGGCAGCGGTGGGAAAATATGCGAAAAATCTCATGAGTACGCTGGACGCACTGCGGCTCAGTCAGGAAAACTTCCGGGCGATTATGGAAGAAACCGACCGCTATCCGGATCTGGACATGACAGACGGCATTCTCCGCCTGCTCTGCAATCAGATGCTGGATGCCATCAACAAGCTGCCGGAGGAACGGCTGTCGGAGATCGACTTTGACACCCTGTCCAAAAATGCCGTGGCACTCACCCGTGCAGTGGCGTACAAGAAGAACGTGGACACCAAGACACGGGATCTGCTGGAAAACGGTGCAGAGCAGTTCAAGGATCTGATCTATGAAGCCATGGCGGCAGAACGACCGGATCTCTACAAGGAAGTCAAGAAGTTTATCAAATCCAAAGCCAAGGAGGGAAAGGCATGAGTATGTATGTGGTACAGGTGAAGCCCGGCACAGATCTGCAAGTGGCTGTGCTGCTGCGGAAAAACGGGCATCTGGTACGCTGTCCGCAGCGAACCATGGACATCCGGAAGAACGGGAAATGGAACAGTATCACAGAACCTGTCTTTCCCGGCTATCTGTTTCTGGAGGAAGAAATCGACCGGCAGAAGTATGACAGCGTGGTACAGTCAGACGGCGTGATCGGATTTCTGAAAGTGTCCGGCTGTACGCTGGGCAAGCTGCAGCCCCACGAGGAAGCATATATCCGGTGGCTCTGGAACGGCGGCAAACCCATTGCCCCGTCCCGCATCTATACCACATTGCAGGGGGACAAGATGGTCTTGTCCGGCGTGCTCCGGGAGTATTGGAACAATGTGGTGCGGCTGGATCTCCGGCAGCGGCGTGCCCGTGTGCGGCTCTCCATCTGCGGACATGACTACACGGTCACACTGCCGGTAATCGGCATTTAAGAGCGTGTGTGAAACAAATCAGTATGCCTGTCGCTGCTGTGGTTGATTCGTCCCACAGGGTGCGGTATATGGTATAAAGGCAATACTTCTTGCAGCTCTTTGTGCGGTATTGCCTGAACCCCGAACGGAACTTTTCCAAAAAGATTCCGAATGGCGAAGCATACCCTGTTTAAGAACGTTCAGAGGGCGTTTAGAATCGTTTGAAGATTTTTCTGCGAAAAACAACACCCAAAAAGAATACACGCAATATACGGGCGTACAGCGTCCGTATTTTTTTGACCATTTTTTCTGAAAGGAGTGACTGCAAATGAACAGCCGAAAGAAAAAGAGCATCCACCAGCTGGCGGACGGTATCCTGCAATTTGAGGACAAGCGGAAATCCATTCCGCAAGCGGACTTTACCGATTTGCAGACGTTCCTCTCTGCCTACCTGAATACCCCGGAGCCGAAGAAACGGAAAAAACTGGCGGAGGAATTCCGGAAACGGCACATGGAGCTATACGAGTTCCTGCAAAGCAATCCGGATCTGATCCGGGCAGAAACCAAGATCACCGCCACCCTACAGGCGGCGGCATCCGGAGCAGCCGAAGAAGAGGACAACGGACAGATCACCAATCTGTTTGAGAAATTGCAGGAGGGACTGGCATGATCTATCAGACTTTTTCTCCCAAGCAGATACAAGCCATGCTCTGGTGGGCAATGCCGAAATTCCGGCAGTATGATGCTATCATCTGTGACGGCTCTGTCCGTTCCGGCAAGACCATGGCAATGAGCATCGGCTATCTGCTGTGGAGTATGCGGAGCTTTGACCATGAGACATTTGCCTTTTGCGGCAAGACCATCGACAGCCTGAAACGTAATGTGGTCACGCCGATCCAGAAGTGGATGGCAGGCGTGATGCAGCCGAAGATCAACCTGTCCAAGAACTATATGGACGTGGAATGGCGGGGGCATCACAACCGCTATTATTTTTTCGGCGGCAAGGACGAGAGCAGCTATGCTCTCATTCAGGGTATCACCCTTGCCGGTGTCCTGCTGGACGAGGTGGCACTGATGCCCCGTTCTTTTGTGGATCAGGCAACGGCGAGATGCTCTGTCACCGGTTCTAAGATCTGGATGAACTGCAACCCGGACGGCAGCGAGGAACACTGGCTGTACAAGGAATGGATCGACAGCGTACACGGGAAAGCCGGCGAAAAGAACCGGCTGCACCTGCATTTCACCATGGAGGACAACCGTGCTCTCTCTGTATCTGTCCGGAAACGGTACGAGCGGATGTATTCCGGTGTGTTCTATGACCGGTATGTACTGGGCAAGTGGGTCATGGCGGACGGTCTGGTGTATCCGCAGTTCCAGAAGCTGCGGCACGTCATTCCGGACACGGTGCCGGATGTGCATTCCGGCGAGTTCTATCTCAGCTGTGACTACGGCACCCTGAACCCGACCTCTGTCGGCTTATGGCACCTGTCCGGAGATGGCTATGCCACCCGAATCCGGGAGTACTATTATGATGCCCGAAAAGAGGGACATTCCCGAACGGACGAGGAACACTACGCTGCACTGGAACAGCTTGCCGGAGATATTGCCCCCTATGTGCGGTATGTGATCGTAGACCCGTCTGCCGCCAGCTTTATTGAATGTATCCGGCGGCACGGGGTATTTCGGGTGCGGAAAGCCAACAACAGCGTTCTGGACGGCATCCGTGACACGTCCACGCTGCTGCAAGCCGGACGCATTCACATCTGTGAAGGCTGTACGGATATTATCCGGGAATTCGGGCTGTACTGCTGGGATAATCAAGCCAAAGGGAAAGATGCTGTGGTCAAGACCAACGACCACGCCATGGACGATATGCGGTATTTCGTCCGGACGGCGATGCAGCGGACGCTGCGGGAATACCGGATGCCGCCGGCAGATGACAACGAGGAGGTGATGCCATGATCGATGCAACCCAGATCGCCGCAGCCATGCAGGTGCCCTGCCTGCTCAGCGGTGACATGATACAGCAGATGCAGCTGTGGGAGGAGTTATATCTGAACCGTGCCGGCTGGATCCGGAACCGTATCCGTTCCTGTCACATTCCGGCAAATATCGCACAGGAGCTGAAACGGCTGACACTGACGGAATTTTCCGCCACGGTACACGATGCGGCAGAACTGGAACAGGCAGTCAGCCGTGTGCTGCCGAAGCTGCGGCGGAAAATGGACTTCGGGCTTGCCATTGGCGGCTTGCTGCTGAAACCCTATTTCACGGCACAGGGCGTTTCGGTGGACATTGTGCCGCAGAACGCCTATCTTCCGGTGAACTACACGGACGATTCCTGTGATGCGGTGGTGTGTCCGGAGGAAATTTCCATCGGCAGGGACTATTTCACCCGTCTGGAGCTGCACGTCTATTCCCGGTTGCGGCAGACACACACCATTCAGAACCGCTGCTTCCGGTCTGCCAGTCCGGGAACACTGGGCACAGAGTGCAGTCTGGATGCAGTGCCGCAGTGGGCGGATGTATTGCCGGAAAAGGTGTATGAAAACGTACAGCGTCCGCTGTTTGCCATTTTTCAGACACCGGATTCCAACAACATCGACCCCACTTCACCGCTGGGCGTTTCGGTCTTTGCGGATGCCGTGGACTTTATCCGGGATGCGGATGAGCACTGGGAACGGATTCTGTGGGAACTGGAATCGTCCGAACGTGCCATTGATGCCACCGAGGATCTGTTCCGGTACAAGGACGGCAAGCCGGTACTGCCCAAGGGCAGAGAGCGGATGTTCCGCAGCTATGAGAAAACGGACGGGCAGTCCTTTATCAATACCTTTTCTCCGGAAGTCCGGGACACTGCCTATTTCCATGCGTTCAATCAGATCCTGCGGCGGATCGAAAATGCGGTGGGGCTTTCCTACGGCACACTTTCCGAAGTATCCGATGTGGAGAAAACCGCAGAGGAAGTGCGAAGTTCCAAGCAGCGGAGCTTTTCCCGTGTAAAAGACATTCAAGAAAATCTGCGGAACGCACTGGAGCAGATGCTCTATGGGATGCAGTTCTATCAGGATTACTACCGCAGTCAGAACAGTCCACCGGTCAAGGCAACCTTTAACTTCGGGGACGGTGTGCTAGAAGATCCGGACGTGGAGTATCAGCGGCGTGTGCAGATGGTACGGGACGGACTTCTGAAACCGTCTCTGTTTCTGGCGTGGTATTTTGACTGCTCCGAAGAAAAGGCAGCACAGATGATGCCGGAGCGGCAGGATGACGGCGGTTTATTTTCCGGTGGTGAGATCTGATGCAGAATTATGAGCCGGATGTGACTCAGCTGCTGGGGCTGTATCAGCAGCTGGAAGATGATATTGTGGCAGACATGGTGCGGCGGATGCTGCGTATGGGGTTTGTGTCAGAAACCACCGCCTATCAGGCAGAGGTGCTGCAAACTGCCGGTATCCTGTATGATGACATTTTGCAGATGATCGCAGACCGGACAGATGCCAGTGTGGCACAGGTTCGGGCGATGTTTGAGGATGCCGGTGTGCGGACGGTGGAGATCGACAACGACACCCACGAAGCAGCCGGCGAAGCCCCGGCGGACATTCGGCAGGACGCAGGCATGAAGCAGGTGCTGGAAGCCGGATACCGGAAAACCCTTGGCACGATGCGGAATTTGGTCAGCACCACGGCGAACACCACGCAGACTGCTTTCCTGCAAGCCTGTGACCGGGCGTATATGCAGGTGTCCTCCGGAGCGCTCAGTTATCAGGATGCCATACGCATGGCGGTGCGAAATCTGGCGGACGGCGGAGCATATGTGACCTATCCCACTGGACACCGTGACCGCATTGATGTTGCGGTGCGGCGGTGTGTGCTGACGGGCGTGGGACAGACTGCGGCGGCAGTGGCAAAAAAACGTGCAGAGGATTCGGGCTGTCAGTACATGGAACTGACGGCACACGGCGGAGCAAGACCGGAGCACGCCAGATGGCAGGGGCAGCTTGTCCAGATACAGGGCAAACGCACCAGGAAGATCATTGACGGGCTGAAAGTCTTTACCCTGCAAGAAATCGGCTATGGGGACGGCAGAGGCTTCAAGGGCTGGAACTGCCGGCACAACTGGCATCCGTACTATCCGGGACTGTCCACGCCGAACTACACATCGGAGGAGATCGCCAGGCTGGACGAAAAGAGCATTTCTTACAACGGCGAGAAGTACACAGAGTATGAGATCAGCCAGATGCAGCGAAAGGGCGAGCGGAAGGTCAGAACACTAAAGCGGCGAGCGGCAGCGTTGGAGGAAGCAGCGAATAACACAGATGATCCGGTGTTAAAACAGGGTTTGAACAATGATTTTTCGGCGGTTTCCGTGCGTTTGAAAGATGCGGAAAAAACGCTGAAAGACTTCTGTCAGCAGACCGGACAGCGGAGAGATGCGTTCCGGGAGCAGGTCAATGGGTTCGGACGGTCTACGGCTCAGAGGGCGGTGCATCAAAATAATCTTGCATTTCAGGAATCTATGCGAAAAAAAGGTTTTCAAAATCCGCCGAAAAGTCTTGCAAAAATGGAAAAGATGCAGTATAATGATCCTAAGGAATATGCTTTGATGAAGTCTTATGAAAAATCTGTTGATACTGGCATGATGTCCCCACTTGTAGGTTATGAAAAATACAAGGAATATCATCAACGTGTAGAAACAGAATTAGTAGGATTAAAAACAAATGGTGGCGTTGTGATTCGGTCACAGAGCAAGCATTTCTTGGAACGTGTATTTGGAACGATTTCTGACCCCTCGCATAGCGGCGTAAAAAGAGAGGGTGTAGAATTAGAGGATGTAAAGGAAGCTTTGGAACATGGAAAAGTAAAAAAGCATCCAAGCAGAGACAGTATGACTTTTGCAACTGATAAATGTATTGTATCGGTCAACACCAAAACCGGAAATCTAATCCAAGTCACACCACAATAACGCATAAAGGAGAAGAAACTATGCCTATCAAAGCAATACTTAATTCTGAGGATTATACCTTTTTTAAGGACGTTGCTGAAAATGTCCTCTCCATTGTCAAAGTGAAGCAATTAAAAGATCGCTCTGCTGAAATCATATTTTCAGACACACAAAATTTTACTGACTTTGCGACGGAATTCACATTTTTGGTGATAGACGTTGGCATGGATGATGAAGACACAGTAAATGAAATCGGAAAGCGTCTGTATAATATATATGATAAAATTCTATATCAAAAGCATAATCAGAAGTGAATCATATTATTGTTATAAAATAATCGAAAGCATCTCAGCCGAGGTGCTTTTTTCATGCCTGAAAGGAGAAAGAACATGGGAACATACAGAGAAACGAAACTGAAAGACACAGTATCACTGATGTGCAGTGACGATTACAAAGAGCGATTCAAAGCGGAGTATATGCAAGTGTGCGTCCGGTACCAGAAACTGAAAGCAATGCTGGACAAATGGGACGAAGGCAAACTGAACTTCCAGCCGACATGCCCGAGAGGAATTTATAATTTCCAGATCAAAGCGATGGCTGACTATATCGCCAGTCTGGAAGCACGTGCAGCGATCGAAGACATCGAACTGTAATCACTGCCCCGACCATGGGCAAAAACTGGCGGAGGGACGGGAAACAAGAACATGAAAGCCTGCGGGTACGGCGTTCTTTTATCGAAAAAACAGCATCTGAGCAATCAGGTGCTTTTTTCATACATTTATTTTTTTGAAAAGGAGTTATCCCTATGATCGATGAGAAATTTCTGGAAGGCATCGGCATCACCGACAAGGACACCGTGCAGAAGATCACGGAAGCCTATGCCGCAGACATCAAGGCGGAGCAGGACGCTGCCGCCGCCGTGCAGACGCAGCTGGACGAAGCCAGCAAGACCATTCAGTCCTACAAGGATATGGACATTGACGGCATTAAGGCGAGCGTGGAGGACTACAAGCAGAAGCTGGAGCAGTCCGAGGCAGACCGTGCCGCATTCGAGTACCGCACCAAGCTGTCCCAGTATGTCAAGGGATTGCAGCTGAAAAATGACGTGTATGAAAAGTACGTCACCGATCTGCTGACATCCAAGGAACTGAAATTTGACGGTGACAAGCTGATCGGGGCGGACGATGTGGTGCAGCAGTTCCGCACCGCCCATGCGGACGCATTCGCCCCGAACCCCGGCGAACGTGCGGCTGTCCCCACGTCCGGCAATCTGCCCAGTGCCATGAACGGCGTGGAAGCGGCATTTTACAGCATGAATCCGAGTTTGAAGAAGTCCTGACCCCTCAGTCAGTGCTACGCACTGCCAGCTCCCCTAAAGGGGAGCCTATAGAGAGGTGTTACCCCACCGTCTGCCCTACGGGCATCCACCTCAGCACAAGGCACGCCCTACGGGTGCCCTGTTAGGGGAGGCTATAGCGGTGCTACCCCTCAGTCAGCCTACGGCTGCCAGCTCAGCACAAGGCACGCCCTACGGGTGCCCTTTCAGGGGAGCCTGTAATGTAGAATTTATTTTTATTATGGAGGAAAAGTTATGGCACATATTGCACAGGAAAGATATTCGACACTGGTGGACGAGAAGCTGCGGAACACGCTGGTCACCAAGGACAACCTGATCTTTAACACTCGCTATGAGGGAAATCCCAAGGCAGGCAAGGTCAAGGTGCCGGTGCGTGATACCGAGGTAGAGGTCAAGCAGTATGACAAGCAGAATGGTGCTGCGATCTCTACCGGCTCTACCACCTACTTTGACATCAACATCGACATTGACGAGGCGGTCAACGAGATGATCGACGGCTATGACGCTGCCAGCGTGCCGGACGGCATCACCGCAGAGCGTCTGGACAGTGCCGGCTATTCTCTGGGGCTGTCTATGGACACCAAGTCTGTCCGTGCTCTGGAGGAAACTGCCGGCATCACCGTGGCAGCGTCCAAGACTGCCTGCACCGACAGCACGGCATACAAGCAGGTACTGGCGGCAAAGCGTGTACAGTCCCGTATGGGTGTCCCCAATGACGGCAAACGCTGGCTGCTGGCATCTCCGGAGTTTATGGAGGTGCTGCTGACGGACGACCGTTTCGTCAAGCAGGGTGATCTGTCTCAGGAACTGGTGCAGTCCGGCGTGGTGGGCAGAATCGCCGGCTACAATGTTTTCGAGTCCAACAACACCATGTTTGAGGACAGCCAGCTGGTATCCGGCAAGAAAACCACCACGGAATTCATCTGCGGTCACCCGAACTGGTGCCACCGTGTGCAGGAGTGGTCTGTTCCGGTCGCTGTCAAGAATCTGACCAACGAGTATATCGGTTCTTCTGCCGTACAGGGCAGAAAGGTCTACGGCATCGGTATTTCCAAGCCGCAGACCGTCTATGTCAAGAGAGTGGAGGCGTAAGGCATGGCATATGCTGATTTTCCGTACTACCAGGATTTTTATCTTGGCAGTATGATCCGGGATCCGACCGCATTCGGTCGGGCGGCAGAACGGGCAAGCGAGTATCTGGACATGGTGACATTCGGGCGGCTGCTGGACGGCGTTCCTGCTCCGTGGGAAGACCGCATCCGGAAATGCTGCTGTGCACTGGCGGAGGCGATCGTCACCTATCAGGCATACGGCACAGGCAGTGCAGAGGGCAGCGGTCTGAAAACGGCGGAGACCATCGGAGCGTACAGCGTCAGTTACGCTACCCCGACAGAAAGCATCTCCGCTCTGTTAAGCGGCGATACTGCCGGTTTGCAAGACTATCTCCGGAGCATCTGTATCCGGTATCTGGGCGGTTCCGGGCTGTTGTACAGAGGGGTGTGAATCCCTCTGTCACTTCGTGACAGCTCCTCCGGGAGAAGAGCCTAACCCCTCAGTCAGCCTAACGGCTGCCAGCTCCCCTAAAGGGGAGCCTAAGATGAAAGGAATTTTTTGATGTACACGAATAAAATTGGCTGCACGGTATTTGCGAGAACGGTGGGAAAAGACCGCATGGAGCAGTATGTGCGGCACTTCTTCCCTGCGGTCTACTGGGAGGACATGAAGGGACAGAGCCAGAGCGGCACGTCTATGAAGCAGCAGGACAGCGTGCTGTGTATCATTCCGGCGGCATCGTTATCCGGCTATATCCCGAAACGGAGCGACCGGATCTTCTGCGGCAGATGCACCGCCGCAGAACCACCGGAGGAATGCCAGACGGTCATGGAAGTGAAAGACTTTCGCTATGGCTCTGCCGGTGTGCAGCATCTGGAGGTGACGGCAGTATGATCATCAAGGTGGGTATCCATTTCAATACCAAGCAGCTTCACGCAAAATCGGCAGCCCTGAAACAGCAGGCACAGGAATTTGTGGGAAATGAGCTGCTGCGGAAATGTGACCCCTATGTGCCGTTTGACACCGGTATGCTCCGGGATTCCGGCATCTCTCACAGCAAGCCGGCGGAAGGGTATCTGCTATGGAAAACACCCTATGCGGCGGTGCAGTGGTATGCCGGCGTTTCCCGTGGGCTGCGTGGGAAAAAGTGGGCACTTCGGGCATGGGCAGACCACGGCAAGCTGATTCTGAAAAGTGCCCGGAGCATCGCCAAAGGAAAGGTGTGACGTATGGCAATCATTTCAGCGATCCGGGAGTATATCGCCGGATGCCCTTTGCTCCATGACGGAGCGATCTTAGGCGTAGACCAGCTGGAGGCGGACACCATCGGCTATACTGTGGACACCGTTCCCTGCGAACCGGTGGTGCAGAAATACACGGACGGCAGCGACAAGCGGCAGTTTCTGTTCGTCTTTGCCAGCCGAGAGAAATACGGGGAAAGGGTGCTGGAGAACATCGCCAATTCCGGTTTCTACGATGACTTTGCCGACTGGATCGAGCGGAACAACTGGCAGGGCATCTTTCCGGATCTGGGCGACTACCGGACACCATACCGCATAGACATTGCTTCCAGCGGCTATGCCTATGACACCGGCGATGATACCGCACGGTATCAGATCCAATTACGACTGATGTATTATCAGGATAGGAGGTATTTTACACATGGGTAAGAATTTGAAAAACGCAGACCTTGTACTGCGTACCGGCAAGGTGGCATTCTGTCATGTGCCTGGACAGAGCGTCTATACACGCATGGAGGGCTTCACCAGTCTCTCCGCGTCCAAAAATCCCACAGAGTATGAGCGGCAGTATGTGGACGAGGATTTCAAACGAACGGATATTACCGCCTATAACACTGCCATTGCCTATGCACTGGATCGCTACAAAAAGCATCCTGTGACAGATGACATTATCGGCATTCACGAGAACGAACTGCTGGGACAGGATGCGGTGCGTTCTATCATCAATGTGGATATGACCACAGCACAGCAAGGGAGCAACGGCATCTGGTCGGCATCGGCAAAGATGCGTGACTATGCGGTCATTCCGGATGCAGACGGCGACACCACAGACTGCATGACCTATTCCGGCAACTTTAAGACAAGGGGCGAAATGGAAGATGTCACGGTGTTCAGCACTGATGATTTTCAGACCATTACACTTTCCACCAACACCAAGCCGGTACTGAAAACGCTGTCTGTTTCTTACGGCAGTGAAAATCTGCTGAAACCCACATTCAAGTCCGACATTACGGAATACACGGTCAGCAAGATCGGTTCTCTGAGTGTATATGCAACAGCGGAGAGCAATACGTTTAGCATTACGGTTTCCTGCAACGGAAAGTCTTCGTCCATTACCACTGCTGGTGTGGCATTTACCGTCAAGGAAGGCGACTATATCTACATTACTGTTACAAACGGCACACTGGGTTCTAATACCTATGCCGTTAAGTGCAGTGCTTCGTAAATACCCCTCAGTCAGCCTACGGCTGCCAGCTTCCCTTTCAGGGGAGCCTATAATTGAATAATTCATCTTATGGAGGAATGAATGATGAAAGACGATCTGACAATCTGGCATATCCACGGACTGGAGCTGCCGCTGGACATTGAGGAAGCGGACACCGTGGAAAAGTATGAGGCTGCTCTGGCACAGCTGGAGCAGGATGTGCCGGAGGACAAGTCTGCCGGTGCGGCAGCATACATCCGGGCATACTGCAAGGCGTTTCGTACCTTTTATGACACGCTCTTTGGCGAGGGTACGGCGGAGCAGATCTTTTCCGGCATCCCGGATCATGCACGGCGGTATACGGCAGTGTACGGGGAATTCCTGACCTTTGTGGCAAAACAGGCGGCACAGTCGCAGGCGGAATCCATGCAGCTGAAAAAGAAGTATCTGCCCAAAGGCGGCAGACGATGAATCTGCTGTACGATGCCCTGCCGGACACGGTGACGGTAGACGGCAAGGCGTACCGGATCTATACCGACTATCGGGACTGGCTGCGGTTTTATGATATGCAGGAGGACGATGGTCTTTCCAAACGGGAAAAGCTGCTGCTGATGCTGGAATGGTACATCGACAAGCCACCGCTCTCCTGTCTGGAGGAGGCTCTGGAAGCTCTCATTGGGTTTGCGACACGCTCCGAGGAGCAGCCGGAACAGCGGCAGGAGCATTCCGGACGCAAAACCACTGACCGGGTGCTGTCATGGCAGTATGATGCAGCCTATGTGTATGCGGCGTTCCTGTCGGTCTATCACATGGACTTGCAGCAGGTGGAGCAGATGCACTGGCATCTGTTTCTGGGGCTGTTTGATGCCCTTCCGGACGAAACACCCATTAAGCAGCGGATGGGATACCGCAGTGTGAATCTGGCGGAGATCAAGGACAAGAAGGAACGGCTACGGATCCGGAAGATTCAGGATCGCATCCGCATTCCGCAGCCGGAGCTGGACGGCTATCAATGCGGTGCGTTTTTCGGATAGATAAATCCTGTTTTAGAAGCGTATAAATAGCGGCACTTTTACGGTATGTGAGAGTGCCGTTTTTTCGGAGGTGGTGAAATAATATGGCAGATGAAAGCATCAGAGTCCCCATTGACGGTGATACCAGCGGTTTTGACCAAAAGGTTGAAGGCATGAAAGGGACGATCTCCGCAGCATCTGTGGCAATGGGCAATCTGCTCTCTGACATGGGAAAGAAAGCCCTGTCTGCATTTGGCGATATGATCTCCTCCGGGGACGAGTTCAACAAGGCAATCAATCAGATGTCCTCTTCGACTGGTGCCACCGGAGCGGAGCTGGAAGGGCTTCGGGATGTGGTCAAGGATGTGTACGGCAATAACTTCGGGGATTCCTATGAGGATGCCGCCAATGCCGTGGCAGAGGTCACAAAGCAGACCGGACTGATGGGCGAGGAATTGCAGTCTGCCACAGAGGGTGCCATGGCACTCAGCGACACGTTTGGCTATGAAGTCAACGAAAGCACCCGTGCTGCATCGGCACTCATGAACAACTTCGGGATCAGTGCTGAAGAAGCATACAATCTCATTGCCGCAGGAGCACAAAACGGTGCCGATCAGAACGGCGATCTGCTGGACACCCTCAATGAGTATTCCACACAGTATGCGGCACTGGGACTTTCCGCAGAGCAGTTCACCCAGAGCCTGATCTCCGGTGCAGAATCCGGAGCGTTCTCCATCGACAAGGTGGGCGATGCGGTCAAGGAATTCAATATCCGCTGCAAGGACGGCAGCGAGTCCACCGCAGAGGGATTCGCCATGATCGGCATGAATGCAGATGACATGGCACAGCGGTTTGCAGCCGGCGGCGATACGGCACAGGAGGCATTTTTTCAGACTGTCCAGGCGTTGGACAGCATTGCCGATCCAGTGGCGAAAAACCAAGCCGCCATTGACCTGTTCGGCACACAGTTCGAGGACTTACAGGCAAACCTATTGCCCATGCTGGCAAACATGGAAGATGCGTCCGGTGTGGCGTATGATGCACTGGGACAGATCAACGAGGTCAAGTATGACGACATCGGCAGTGCGGTAGAGGGACTGAAACGGACTGTCAGCGGTTTCTCTCTGGATATGAAGTCCACGCTGTCTGCCGGAGCAGCAGATGCCATTTCCGGTATCATCAATGTGATGAACGGCGGAGATGCTGCCGGGATCTTTGACGGGCTATTTGAAAGCATCAACAGTGTGATCGACTCCATCGGCAGCAGATCCAGCGGCATGGTGGAAGCTGGTAAGAAGATACTGGGCGAATTTCTTTCCGGTATCCGGAAAAACCTGCCTGGCATTCTCAGTGCTGGAACAGAGATCCTAAACAGCATCGTCCAGGGCATTTCGGAAAATGCTTCGGAATTACTGGAAGCAGGACAGACACTTTTGAACGGCATTATTACAGCGATTCAACAGGCATTGCCGAACCTGCTGCCCATTGCGGTGCAGTTGATCACCACGCTGATCAACGGATTGTCAGAGGGTCTGGTGGCACTGATGGAGTATGTGCCGCAGATCATTCTAACCATTGTCAATGTGATCGTGGAGAATCTGCCCACGCTGATCACAGCAGCTATTGAAATTCTGAATGCTCTGGTGGGCGGTCTGATAGACAATGTCAGCACGATTCTAACAGCGGTCATTATGATTATCATGACACTGACAGATATGATAATCCAGAATCTCCCTCTCCTGATCGATGCCGCTATTCAGATCATTATGGCGTTAGTCAATGGCATTCTGGACAATCTACCGCAATTGATCGAAGCGGCAATTGATATGATATTTGCCATTGTCAACGGACTGATCGAACAATTGCCACAGCTGATCGATGCAGCCATTCAAATTGTCACAGTTCTGTTTCAAGGGCTAATAGACAACTTGCCAATGATTATTGAAGCAGCAATCAAGCTGATGTATGGACTGTCTTCCGGGTTGATCAAAGCGATTCCGGATCTTTTGAAAGCGATTCCCCAGATATGGGGAGCGATCTGGGATGCACTCACCGAAGTGGACTGGCTGGAACTGGGCGGCAACATTCTGAAAGGCATCGCCAACGGTCTGATCGAGGGCGTTTCTGCTATCTGGGATACAGTGCAGGACGTTGCCGGACAGATCTGGGACGGATTCAAGGACTTTTTCGGGATCAATTCCCCGTCTAAGCTGATGCGTGACACTGTGGGTAAATTTTTACTGCCCGGCGTTGCTGTAGGCATGGAAGACACCACAGGCGACACTGCTGATGATCTGAACCGTTCGCTGGATGCCATGATGGACAAGGTGGACACAGACCGGCTGCAAATGCGGTTGGATTCTGCGGTACAGATGCAGGGCTATTCCAGCATGGGAGCTGCCGGAACGGCAGTGCAGTACAATTCGCCGGAGAAAACGGCGGCGGAGGAATACCGGCAGCCGCAGCAGAACGGGGATATTATCATTCCGGTGAATATCGGCGGCACACAGCTGGAAACCGTTGTGGTCAAGGCGGCACAGATCGCCAATGCACGAAGCGGAGGAGAAACCATATGAGACTTGTGAATATTTGGGCGAAGTCGCCGGGGGGCACCTGGTCATCAATGTCATTAACTTAACATCTAGCCAAGCGAGCTAAAATCTGCTAAAATAAAGA